>JAABUN010001136.1_pt1 | contig 62566 bp, 63 predicted proteins | sample 5559311 | NCBI WGS metagenome assembly JAABUN01 (sample SAMN10711877, study PRJNA513370) | rock metagenome | isolation source: Antarctica rocks | place: Antarctica: Victoria Land, Siegfried Peak sud
GCAAAGCGCCAAGCCCTTCGAGTGGACCTTCACCAGAGCCAAGCTGCTCGACCTCACCCGCCGCCTCCAAGCCGACGGCCGCCTCGCCACAGCCGCCTGACCGTACTTCCGAGACGAGGTACTAGCGATCCCCGGCGCCCTGGCGCCACCAGCTCGTGCGCTTCGCGGCGCCGGCCTTCGACAGGCCGATGTGGAGGTGGTCGAGGTGGCCGACGGTGGGGTCGATGCGCTTGCGGCGCGCGCCGGACTTCGCAAAGCAGGGCGAGTAGGGGCCGAACTCGGCGCTTCCGGCGCCCCAGTACGAGCAGTCCCAGATCAGCTCCTGCACGCCCATGCGCCGGGCGAGCGCGTGATGCGTGCCCGCCGAGTCGGGTGCCAGCAGGAGCCTGATGAGCCGCTTGCCCGCCTCGCGCTGGGCCGGGACGCGGGAGTCGAGGTGCCAGTCGACGGCACGGCCCTCCGCGTGCAGCGACGCCTGGCCCTTGCCCCACCGCTCGCAGCGGTAGGTGCCCCAGGACTCGCCGGCGCCGGTGCGCCCGAGCCAGGCGACGAGGGCGTCCATGCCGGGCTGCGGGGTCGGGCGGCAGTGCGTCGCCGGGTCGTACTGCTCCGGGTCGGGCGTGAGCTCGGAGAGGCGCTCGACCGGGTTGTCGACGACGGGCGCGGTGAGCGGGCCGACGCGGATCGCCTGGGCCGGGGAGGCGGCGAGGCCAAGCGCGAGCAGGGCGAGCAGGAGCGTTGTCGGACGGCGCACCCTCTCTCCGCTCGGACCCTCGCGTGCGCGGCTTGAGCGCGGCGCCGGGCCGCTCGATCAGCCGTCCTTCTTCCCCTTGCCCTTGCCGCCCTTGCCGCTCCCGCCGGCCGGTGCCGCGCCACCGCCCGAGCCTGCGGCCTGCTGGGCGGCGGCGAGCTCCTGGCGCACGGCGCCGACCTGGTTGTCGGAGATCGAGAGGCGGCGCTCGAGCAGCGGGATCGCCTCGCCCGCGCGACCCGAGAGTCGCAGGGCCTGGGCCAGGTTGAACAGCGCGAAGGCGCAGTTGACGTCGGACTCGTCCGTGCAGAGCCCGTCGACGGCCTCCTGCAGCGGCGCGACCTGGCCCGCGGGGTCGCCCCGGGTCGCGCTGAAGGCCCGGTTGTTCTGCGCGATCAGCGCCGAACGGGACTTCGTCGCGGGAGCCGCCGCGGGCGCCTTGGATGGCTTCGCGGCCTGCGTCTCGGCGGGAGCCGCCGGCGCGGGAGCGGCAGACGACGACGAGGAGGTCGTGCGCTTGGCCGGGGTGGTGCGCTTCTGCGTGGAGGTGCTCGCCCGCTTGGCCTGCGACGACGGCTTGTCGCCGCCGCCCGAGCCGGCCACCGCGACGCCCAAGCCGACCAGCAGCGCCACCAGCGCGAGCGCCACGAGCGCCTTGGCTCCACGCCCGTCGCGGCCCGGATCGACGCCTGAGCCAGCGGCCTCCGCTCCCGGACCGACCGGCCCGCTCCGCTCGCGGGGCGCCGGCGGCCGGCGCGCGGGCAGCGGCGTCCGGGCGGCCACGGGCGCCGCCGTGTGCGCCGCGGTCGGCTCGCCGTGGCCGAGCGCCTCGACCGGCACCGGGACAGCCGCGGCACGCGGGCGCTGCATCCCGACGGCGCGGGTCACGGCGGTCGGCGCGCTGTCGCCGAGCGCCGCCTCGAGCTCGTCGACGAGCGCGGCGCAGGTGCGCGGCCGCAGCGCGGGGTCCTCGGCGGTCGCGCGCGAGAGCGCCACCTCCGCGGCGCCCGAGAGCGCCGTCGGGTTCGTCGGCTCGACGCCCGGCCGCGCGCCCGTGAGCAGCTCCCGGGCCACGAGGCCGAGCGCGTAGCGGTCGCTGGCGGGCGTCGCGGTGCCGCCCGTGCGCTGCTCCGGCGCGAGGTAGGCGAGCGTGCCGAGGACCATGCCGGTGGAGGTCATCCCCGTGTCCCAGGCCGCGGTGGCGATGCCGAAGTCCGCGACGGCGACCCGGTCACCGGCGTCGAGCAGGAGGTTCGCAGGCTTGACGTCGCGGTGGACGACCCCCTCGCCGTGCGCGAGATCGAGCGCGCCCGCGGCGTCCTCGAGCCAGTCGAGCGCCAGCGGGCGCGGCACGGGACCGGCCTTGATGCGGTCGGCGACGGTGCCGCCAGGGTAGAGCGCCATGACCATGTAGGCCTGCCCGTCGTGCTCGCCTGCGTCGTAGACCGTCACGACGTGCGGGTGGGTCGACAGGCGCGCGGCGGCCCGCGCCTCACGCGTGAAGCGGCGCCGCGCGGCCTCGTCGGCGGCGTAGGCGGGGGAGAGGACCTTCACCGCGACGCTGCGCCCGAGCAGCTCGTCCGTGGCCTCCCAGACGGAGGCCATCCCCCCGTTGGCGACGTGGCGGATCACCGAGTAGCGTTCGGGCAGGCTGACGCTGGGTCGAGGTGGCGAGGCCATCGACTGAGAAAGCTGCCCGCAGGTGCGCGCCGCTACACTCCGCCGCCTCATGGCCAAGGTCTGTCACAGCTGCGGGAAGGGTCCCGCCTTCGGCCAGAGCCGAAGCCACTCGATGGTCGCGACGAAGCGCCGCTTCAACGCGAACCTCCAGAAGGTGCGCGTCGTCGTCGGCTCTGCGCCCAAGCGCGTCTACGTCTGCACCCGCTGCCTGAAGGCCGGGAAGGTCACCAAGGCCCTCTAGGCGATGGTGCTTCGTGCCAGGACGGCACGTCCCATCGCCACGACCCGCAGGGCTTAGCCGAGCCTCCGGGTTCGGTCTGAGACCATGCAGGATCCGAGCCTCGTCCGCTTCCGCAAGGTCGTCGCCGGAGCGCTGACGCACCTCGACTCGCGCCGCGAGGAGATCAACGACCTCAACGTCTTCCCCGTCGCCGACGGTGACACGGGCGACAACATGGCGCTCACGCTGCGCGCCGTGCTCGAGGAGATCGACCGGCTGCTGGCCGACCCCGGGCGCACGCTGGACGAGGTCGGGCGGGCGGAGCTGACCGAGTCGCTGGCCCGGGCCGCCCTGCTCGGCGCCCGCGGCAACTCCGGCGTCATCCTCTCCCAGCTCATCCGCGGCGCGGCCGAGGAGCTCGTCTCCCGTCCCGGTGAGCTCGTCGACCCGATCATGGTCGGGGCCGCGATGGCGCGTGCCGCCCAGCGCGCCTACGACTCCGTGCGCCAGCCCGCCGAGGGCACGATGCTCACCGTCATGCGCGAGATGGCACAGCGCATCGCCCTGGAGCTGCCGAACGTCCCGAATCCCCGGCTCGGCCACGAGTGGAACGCCGCGCGGCAGGACGCGCTCATCGCCGACGTCCTCGAGCGCGCGCTGCTGGCTGGGGAGGAGTCCGTGCGCCGCGGGCCCGAGCTGCTGCCCGTGCTCAAGGAAGCCGGCGTCGTCGACGCGGGCGGCCACGCCGTGACGATCATCTTCGCGGGCGTCGTCGCCGCGCTGCGCGGCACGGAGGGGCCGGAGATCCCGGTGCACGCCGCGGCCGTGCGCGTGAGCCACCCCGAGCACGAGTCGAGCACCCACCGCTACTGCACGAACTTCGCGGTGACCGGCACGTGCATGCGCGCCGCCGAGCACGTGAGCCGCCTCGAGGCGATCGGCGACTCCGTGCTGGTGGTCGGCGACGCCGCGACGCTCAAGGTGCACGTCCACACCGACGACCCCGAGGCCGCCACGGCATTGTTCGCCCCGCCGCACGTCGTCTCCCACCTCGACGTGGCCGACATGCACGCGCAGGTCGCCGAGCGCGAGCTGCGCCTGGCCGCCGCCCCTGCGACGAGCGCGCGCTCCGGGGCGCTCGCCGTCGTCGCCGGCGCGGGCATGGCGGCGCTCTTCGAGGGGCTCGGCGTCCGGGCGCTCGACGGCGGGCAGACGCTCAACCCCTCGACCTACGAGCTGCTGGCCGGCATCCACCAGGTGCCCGCGGAGGAGGTGGTCGTCCTGCCGAACTCCGCCAACGTGTTCATGGCCGCCGAGCGCGCCGCCGAGCTCTCCGACAAGCACGTGCGCGTCGTCGAGACCCACTCCATGCAGGCCGGCTTGGCAGCCGCGATCGCGCTCGTGCCATCGCGCTCCTCGGAGGAGAACGCGGCGGCGATGCGCTCCGCGCTTGCGGGCGTGCGCACCGGCGCCGTCGCCCGCGCGGGCCGCGAGGACGCCCAGGGCCGCTTCGACGAGGGCGAGGCGATCGGCTTCGTCGACGACGAGCTGGTGGCCTGGGGAACGCCGGAGGCGGCGCTCGGCCACGTCCTGCTCGCTCTCGGCGAGGGCGCAGAGCTGATCACGTGCATCGCCGGCGACGGCGCGCCGCTGACCGAGGACGCCGTGGCCGCGCTGGCCAACGGCGTCGAGCTCGAGCTCTCCGAGGGCGGCCAGCCCGCCTACTGGTGGCTGCTGAGCGCGGAGTAGGGTCCGCCGGCTCGATGAGCGCGCGCGCCGACTCGCGCCGGAGCGCTCCGTCGCAGCTACGCCGCCCGCGGCCGGATCGAGATCGACAGGCTCTCGTGCAGCTTGGGCGCCTGCCAGTCCTCGGGCCTGGTCTTCTCGATGCGCAGGTGAGCGTCGCGGCCCTCGAGCCGAAGCTCGGCGATCTGGTTGTCGAAGGTCGGCTCGGCGGCGAAGGCCCAGTGCATCGGCGTGGGCTTCACGCCCGCGGAGCGGGCCAGCCGGCGGGTGATCGCCCCCATCGGGCGCCCGAAGGCAGCGCGCAGCGCGCGGCGCTCGTGTGCGTCGAGCGGGTTGCGGACCGGGGAGCAGGTCGCCTGCAGCACGCGGCTCTCCACGGGACCCGAGTCGAAGCGGGCCTCCGCGAGGTAGGCGTGGTGCACGTCGCCCGAGAGCAGCACGATCGTCGCGGGCGCCGGGCCGTGCTCGCCGCGCGCGACCTCCTCGAGCAGGGTGGCCAGGCGGTGGAAGTCGTTCTGGAAGGCGGCCCAGTGCTCGAGGTCGAGCCCTTGGCGGAGCTTCTCGCCGATCCCCGCGGCCCGCGCGCCCCAGGCGCCGTCGCAGACCGCCTCGTTCCACGCCTCGAGGTGGTGCATCCCCGGCGCGAGCAGGTACGGCAGCGAGGTGCCGATCAGCAGGTGGTCATAGCTGCCCTGGAGCTGCTCATGGACCCAGTCCCACTCACCGTCGGAGAGCATCTGGCGCTTGCCCGCCTCCAGGACCCGGCCGGCGCGCGAATCGAGCACGAGCAGGCGCGTGCGGCCTAAGTCGCGGCGGTAGCTCCAGCGTGACGTGGCCACCTCACGCGCGGACCTGCGGGCGAACTCGCGCAGCTGCGGCTCCGCGTCGTCGGCGTCGCGGACGTCGCAGAACGCGGGGTCGGCGCGCAGCTCGTCGGGCGAGAGGTTGCCGAGGTGCTGGTGGATCCAGTAGCTCATGTACGCGCCGACGATGCGCTCCTCCCACCACGGCTTCTCGCGGATCTGCTCCACCCACGCCGCGGAGGTGTTCCAGTCGTCGTGGACGTCGTGGTCGTCGAAGATCATCGCGCTGGAGACCGTCGACAGCAGCCAGCGCAGGCTCGGGTCGCTCCAGCTCTCGCGGTAGAGCGCGGTGTACTCCTCGAAGTCGGCGACCTCCCCGCGCGGCGGTCCCTCGCCCGCCGGCCGCCGGTAGTCGATGAAGGTCTGGGTCTGGGGGGAGACCTGGTCGGCGTAGACCTGGTCGCCGAGCAGGAGCAGCGCGTCGGGCCACGCCTCGGGCGGCTCGTCGCGCATGCGGTCCACGAGCGCGAGGAGCGCGTCGACCTCGCGGCCGCGCTCGTCGTCGTCCTTGGGCAGCGAGTAGGGGTGGTCGTGGGGCACGCTGACGCGGCACGAGCCGAACGCGAGCTTGACCAGATGGCCGCGTTCGGGCGAGTGGGTGCGGATCACGCAGGGCGGGAACGGGTCGTCGGCCGGCGGCCAGACGTGCGCCCCGTCGAGCTCGACGGTGTACGGGGCCGTGCTGGCGGGCTCGAGGTCCTCGAGCACCACGAGCGCGTAGTGGTGGCCCGCGACGCAGAACGTCGGCGCTGTGCGGCCCAGGACGCTGACGGTGCACGAGTCGTCGGTCTCCACCCAGATCGTGGCGTCCGTGTCGGAGACGTAGCGCAGGAGCGGGCCAAGGAGCAGTCGGGGCATCGGGCGCATCCTCCCATGCCGCGACGCCGCCCGCCCCGCACCGCTCGACGCCCCGGCTCGGTCGCCCTCGCGAGGCCCTGACGCCGGGGTCCACGCCAGAATGCCCGCACGTCGTGCCGACCGCCTTTGCCACCTCCACCGCGCTGACCGGCGACGAGCTCCGCCGCGCGCCCGTGCGCTGGCCGCGGCCGTCGACGTGGGAGCGCGAGCTGGCCTGGGAGCCCGCCACCGTGGCGGAGGCCGCCGCGCAGCTGCGGCTGCGCACGGTCGGCGAGCTGCTCGCGCACCTTCCGCGCGACACGGGGGAGGGGCGCACGATCGCCGAGCTGGCGCCCGAGGAGGTCGCCACGGTGGTCGTCGAGGTGCGCACGATCACCAGCCGCCCCGTGCGCCGCCGCGGGATGAAGCCGCTCGTCGAGGCCACCGTGGCCGACGAGACGGGCATCATGGCCGCGACGTTCTTCAACCAGCCGTGGCTGGCGCGCGCCTACCCGCCGGGCACGCGGCTGATGCTGTCCGGCAAGTACCAGGGCCGCAACCGCTTCCGCGTCAACTCGCACGCGCGGACGGACACCGCGGTCGGTGCCTCCGCCGCCCCGATAGACGCAGGAGACGGGATGGGAGCCGCCGCAGCCGCCGGGGTCGCGCAGTACCCCGCGACGAAGGGGATCTCCAGCACGCAGATCCTCGCCATGGCCCAGCTGCACCGCACTGCGGTGGCCGACGCGATCGATCCGCTCCCGGCGCGAATGCGCGTCGAGGAGCGGCTGCCCGACGCGCGGGCGGCTTACGCCGCAGCGCACTTCGGTGACCATGAGGCGGGCCGGCGCCGGCTGGCATACGACGAGCTGCTGCTCGACCAGGTCATCCAGCTGCGCCTGCGCGCGCAGCGGCGCGGCGGCGACCACGCGCCCGAGCTCGCAGGGCCGCACGCGCTGACCGGGCGCTGGCGCGCGGAGCTGCTGCCGTTCACCCCCACGGGCGACCAGGCGCGGGCGATCGACGAGCTCGACGCCGACCTCGCGCGGTCACGCCCGATGCAGCGGCTGCTGATGGGGGAGGTCGGCTCGGGCAAGACGGTCGTGGCGCTCCACGCGATGCTCCGGGCGGTCGAGCACGGCCATCAGGCGGCGCTCATGGCGCCGACGGAGGTCCTCGCCGAGCAGCACTTCGCGACGCTGAGCCGGCTCTTGCCGGGCCTCGGCGAGGCGGGGCTGATCGGCGCGAGCGCTCCCGCCCGCGGTGCGCTGCTGACCGGCTCGGTGACCGGGGCACGGCGGCGCGAGCTGCTCGCACGGCTGGTCAGCGGGGAGCTCGACCTGCTCGTCGGCACCCACGCCTTGATCGAGGAGCCCGTGCGCTTCGCGTCGCTGGGGGTGGTCGTGGTCGACGAACAGCACCGCTTCGGCGTCCGCCAGCGCGCCGCGCTCGACGCCAAGGCCCCGTCCGGCCGCGTCCCGCACGTCCTCCACCTGACGGCCACGCCGATCCCGCGCACGCTGCGGCTGGCCTCCTTCGGCGCCCTGGACGTCACCGCGCTCAAGGAGCTCCCACGCGGCCGCCAGCCCATCGTGACGCACGTCGCGGAGTCCGAGCGCGAGCGCTCCCGCGCCTACGAGCGCATCCGCGAGGAGCTGCGCGCCGGGCGCCAGGCCTTCGTCGTCTGCCCGCTCGTCGAGGACTCCGAGGCCGTGCAGGCGCGCGCGGCCACCGCCGAGTACGAGCGGCTGCGCACGGGGGAGCTCGCCGACTTCGAGGTCGCGCTGCTCCACGGCCAGATGCACCCGCGCGACAAGGCCCAGGCGATGGAGCGCTTCGCCGTCGGCGCGGCCGACGTGCTCGTGGCCACCACGGTCATCGAGGTCGGCATCGACGTCCCGAACGCCACGGTGATGCTCGTGGAGGACGCCGACCGCTACGGCCTCTCCCAGCTCCACCAGCTGCGCGGGCGCATCGGCCGCGGCGGGCACGCGTCGGTCTGCCTGCTGTTCGGGCCGAAGGGCTCGCGGCGGCTCAAGGCGCTCGCGGAGCACACGGACGGCTTCAAGCTGGCCGAGCTCGATCTCGAGCTGCGCGGGGAAGGAGAGCTGACCGGGACGCGGCAGTCCGGGCTCGCGCGCTTCCGCTTCGCCCGGCTGCCCGACGACGCGGCGGTCCTCGCGCGCGCCCACGCGCGGGCGGCGACTCTGCTGGCCGACGACCCGCCGCTTGGGCTCCCCGAGCACGCTCTGCTGCGCCTCGAGCTCGCGGGCCTGGAGGCCGAGGCGGTCGCGGGGTGAGGGTGGGCTCGCGGCCTGGGGCGGTCGGGCGACTGAGGTCGGATCCGCGGCCTCGGGCGGTCGCGGGGTGAGGATCGTCGCGGGCCTGTACGGCGGGCGGCGGATCGCCGCGCCGCGTGGCGACACGACGCGCCCGACCTCCGACCGCGTCCGCGAGGCGCTCTTCTCCATGCTCGGCCCGTTGGACGGCGCGCGCGTCCTCGACCTCTACGCGGGCTCGGGCGCGCTCGGCCTGGAGGCGCTCTCGCGCGGCGCGGCGCGGGCGGTCCTGGTTGAGTGCGACCGCCGCGCGCTCGGCGTCCTGAACGGCAACGTCGAGACGCTCGGGGTCGCGCGGGAGCGCGCGGACGTGCGCGCCGGGGATGCCGGACGCGTTGCACGCGATGCGGTGGCGGCGGGAGAGGCATACGATCTCGTCTTCCTCGACCCCCCGTACCGGCTTGCCGCCGGGCTCGGCGCCTCACTCGGCGGCGTGCTCACCGGCCTGCTGGCCCCAGGCGCCCGCGTCGTGACCGAGAGTGATCGCCGCTCGCCGTTGGAGCTGGCATTGCCCGTCACCCGAGCGCGCCGCTACGGCGACACCCTGATCCGCATCCACACCGCCGCATGAGCCCCTCATCGAAGATCGCCGTCTGCCCCGGGTCCTACGACCCGATCACCAACGGGCACCTCGACGTCATCACGCGTGCCTCGGCGATCTTCGACGAGGTCGTCGTGGGCATCGTGAACGTCTCCGTGCGCAAGAAGGCGCCGCTGTTCTCCGTCGAGGAGCGCATCGAGCTCATCGGCGGCGCGACCGCCCACCTCGGCAACGTCCGGCCCGTGCCGTTCTCGACCCTCGTGGTCCACTTCGCGCGCGAGGTCGGCGCCACCACGATCGTCAAGGGGCTGCGCGCGATCTCGGACTTCGAGTACGAGCTCGAGATGAACCAGCTCAACCGCCATCAGGCGCCGGACATCGACACGCTCTACCTGATGGCCAGCCCCAAGTACAGTTTCCTCTCCTCCAGCGGCGTCAAGGAGTTGGCGACGTTCGGCGGGAACATCGAGGAGTACGTGCCTGCGGCGGTTGCCCCGCTGTTGCAGGAACGGCTCACGCGGTAGCGAACAGAAGGGTTGCCCATGGACGTCCTGGTTCTCATCGACAAGCTCGACGACCTCGTGCACAACGCGAAGTCCGTCCCCATGACGGACACCGTGCGTGTGGACAAGGAGGAGATCTACGACATCCTCGATCAGATGCGCGCGACGATCCCCGAGGAGATCAAGCAGGCGCGCTGGATCGTCAAGGAGCGCCAGGAGATGCTCGCCGAGGCCAAGCGCGAGTCCGAGCGCATCATCAAGGAGGCCCGCGAGAAGCAGGACGACCTCATCTCCCAGGAGGAGGTCACCAAGCAGGCCGAGCGCGCCGCCGAGGACATCGTCGAGGACGCCCGTTCCCGCGAGCGCGAGATCCGCCTGGGCGCCGAGGACTACGCCGACGAGATCCTCAACACGCTCGAAGTCAACCTCTCGAAGTTCATCGCCGCCGTGCAGCGCGGTCGCGAGCGCCTGCAGGGCAAGGACGAAGAGCCGGCCGAAGTGGCCTGAGCTCAGGCGCGGTATCGCGGGGCTCGGCTTCGCGCCCGCGCAGCAAGGGGCCAAGGCGAACGCCATGTCGTGCGATCCTGACCGGGTGCCAGACGGAGGGATCCACCGGCCGCCGCGCCCGCAGGAGCCGCCGGCCGAGCCGCGCCCGCTTCCCGGCCCGACGCGGCCGGACAAGATCTCGATCTGGCCCGTGGAGGCCAAGCGCTACGGCATCGACGTGCTCTTCCACGGCGCCGTCGGCTTCAAGCGGGCCGACCAGATACACCGCTCACTGCTCGCTGCGAGCGTGCCCGCGCTGCTGCGCCAGGAGCGCGACAACGGGTGGATCGTGCGCTTCGGGCCGGTCGAGCGCGAGCAGATGCTCACGGTGCTCAACGGCTACGTGTGGTGAACTCTGCACGGGGCGGCGCGGCAAGGTGATCGCGCTTCGACCTCCCGCCCGGTGCGCGCTGCCTTCACGGCGTGACGCGCGCAGAAGCAGCGCGGCAGACGATCCGCCGAAGCGGCGCAGCGCGAACGGCGACGGGCGGGGCTCGCGACCGAGGCCGAGGCGCTCAGGCAGGCCGCGTGCGTGTCAGGTTCCGTCCGGCGGGCGCGACACCCTCGGGGAGATGCGCTTCCTCCACACCGCCGACTGGCACCTCGGCCGCTCCTTCCACGGCGCGGGGCTGCTGGCCGCCCAGGCGGCGTGGGTCGACTGGCTGGTCGAGCTCGCGGCGGGGGCCTCGGTAGACGTCATCGTGGTGGCCGGCGACCTCTACGACCGGGCGCTGCCGCCCGTGGACGCGATCAGGTTGGCCGACGAGGCGCTTGCCCGGCTGGCGGCGATCGCGCCCGTGGTGGTCGTCTCGGGCAACCACGACTCGGCCACGCGCCTGGCCTTCGGCTCCTCGCTGCTCGCGCGTGCGGGGTTGCACCTGCGCACGGATGCCACGCGCAGCGGTGAGCCCGTGCTCGTCGGCGGGCTCGCGGTCTACCCGATCCCGTACCTCGAGCCCGACGCGGTGCGGACCGCGCTCGGCGTCGAGGAACGTGGCCACGGGCCGGTGCTGACCGCGGCGATGGAGCTCGTGCGCGCGGACCTCGACACTCGGCCCGCGGGCACGCGCGCGGTCGTCGTGGCGCACGCGTTCGTCGCGGGCGCGACGGCGTCGGACAGCGAACGCGACCTTGCGATCGGCGGCGCCGCGAGCGTTCCGGCCTCGACCTTCGCCGGAGCCGACTACGTCGCCCTCGGGCACCTGCACGGGCCGCAGCGCGTGGGGAAGCGCGGACGCTACGCCGGCTCCCCGCTGGCCTTCTCGTTCTCCGAGGCGACGCACGCGAAGTCCGTGGCGCTCGTCGACCTGGCCCAGGCGGAGCCCACGGTCGAGCTCGTGCCGTGCCCGGTGCCGCGTCCGCTCGCGCGCATCCGCGGCGAGCTCGACGAGCTGATGGCCGACGCGGCGCACGAGGCGGCCGAGGAGGCGTGGGTCGAGGTGACCCTCACCGACGCGGTCCGGCCCGCCGACGCGATGGACCGCCTGCGCCGGCGCTTCCCTCACGCCGTCGCGCTGCACTTCGCGCCCGAGGGCGTGCGCGCCGGCGCCGAGGGCTCCTACGCGGCACGGCTGCGCGGGCTGTCGGACATCGAGCTGGCCACGAGCTTCGTCGAGGACGTTCGCGGCGTGGCCGCGAGCGCCGACGAGGAGGCGCTGCTGGCCGAGGTGCTCGGCGACCCGCGCGTGAGCGAGCGGGTGGCCTGAGTGCGGCTCCACCGCCTCGAGGTCCAGGCGCTCCAGGCCTTCGCCGCCCGCGAGGAGGTCGATTTCGACGCCCTCGGCGCTGCAGGGCTGTTCCTCTTGCACGGCGACACGGGCGCGGGCAAGACCACGCTGCTCGACGCGATCTGCTTCGCGTTCTACGGCAGGCTGCCGGGAGCGCGGGGGAAGGACGCGCGGGAGCGCTCCGACCACGCCGCGACCGAGGTGCGCACCCAGGTGGTGCTCGAGGCGACGCTGCGCGGGGAACGGCTGCGCATCACCCGCACGCCGAAGCAGGAGCGGCCCAAGCGTCGCGGGACGGGAACCACCGAGGAGGCTGCGACCGTCCACATCGAGCGGCTCGACGGCTCGAAGTGGCACACGCTCGCGACGCGCCACGAGGAGGCCGCGCACGAGCTCGATCGCCTGCTCGGCATGAGCCGGGAGCAGTTCTGCCAGGTGGTGCTGCTGCCGCAGGGGGAGTTCGCGACCTTCCTTCGCGCCGACTCCGACACGCGGTGGGAGGTGCTCGAGCGGCTCTTCGCGACGGAGCGCTTCAGCCTCGCCGAGGACGTGCTGACCCGGCGCCGCAAGGAGGCGGGCGTGGCGCTCGAGGCGGCGCGCCAGACCGTGCGCGGTGTGGCCCAGCGGCTGTGCCAGGCGAGCGACTGCGAGGCCGAGCCGGACTGGGAGGACGACCCCGCAGCCCTTGCGCCGTGGCTCCAGGAGCGGCTCGTCGGCGCCGAGGCGTCGCTGATCACCGCCGCGAGCGTCTGCGCAGACGCCTCGGCGGCGCGGACGGCGGCCGACAGCGCGCTGCGCGGCGCCGACGAGCGGGCTGCTCGCGCACGCCGGCACGCGGAGGCCGTCGTCGCGGTCGCGCGCTTCGAGGCGCGGCGCCCCGAGCGCGACGCTGCGGCAGCGGAGCTCTTCGCGGCCCGCGAGGCTGCCGCCGTCGCCCCGCTGTTCGAGGACGGCGACCGGCTCGCGGTTCGTGCCGGAGCCGCCGAGCGGGCCGCGGTCTCCGCGCTCGGCGAGCTCGGGCTGCTCGCGGGCGAGCCCGATCGGCTGCGCCAGGAGGCGGCGGGGCTGCGCGCGCAGGCGGGTGAGGTCGGTGCGCTTGCCCCGGTCGAGGCTGAGCTCGCGGCGCGCTCTGCGCTGCTCGCGCAGGAGGACGGCCGTGCGAGCGCGACGACCGCCGAGGCCGCACGGGCTCAGGAGCAGCTGCGGCAGGGTCCATCGCGACGCGAGCAGCTGACGCGTGCCTACGACGCCGCGCGCGCGGCGTCGGCCTCGCTGGCCGACCGCGTCGCCGCTGCGCAGGAGGCCCACCGGCGTCGCGAGGCGGCGGGCGAGCGCGACCGCCTCGAAGGCGAGTTGGAGCGCGTCGCCGCGCAACGCGGGACGTCGATTCAAGGCGCACTGGCGGCTCGCGAGGGGTGGCTCGACGTCCGCCAGGCGCGGCTCGACGGCATGGCCGCCGAGCTGGCGCGTGCCCTGGCCGACGGTGAGCCGTGCCTGGTCTGCGGTGCGACGGAGCACCCCGCGCCCGCGGCCGGCGACGGCGTGGGGATCGACGCGGAGGCCGAGCGCTCCGCGCAGCAGGCGCACGAGGCCGCCGACGCGGAGGTGCGGGCGCTGGAGGAGCGCCTCGCGGCGGTGCGGTCCGCGCTCGCGGCGGCCACGGCCGTCGCGGGCGTCGCGGGGCGCGAGGAGCTCGTGCGCGCGGCCGACGCCGCCGATCACGCGCGCGACGTCGCCCGGCGGGCCTCGATGGAGCTCGAGGCGTGCACCGCGGCGGTGATGAGCTTCGACGACGAGCAGGCCGGTGTCGCAGCCCGGCGCGTCGTTGCAGCCGAGGCGGCCGCCGCCGCGACCGCCCGGGCGGCCGCCTGGCGCGAGGAGCTCGCCGCGGACTCCGAGCGGCTGCGGGCGGCGCTCGGCGGCGCTGCGGACGTGCGTGCTCGAGTTGCACAGCTGCGGGCGGCCGCGGCGACGCGCGAGACGGCCGCAGACGCGCTCAACACCGCGGCGGCCGCGCGCGACGCCGCCGAGCAGGCCCGCGCGCGGGTGCTTGACGCGGCGCGGGCCGCGGGGTTCGCCGATCTGCCTGCGGCACGCGCTGCGGTCCGCGCCACGGAGCAGTGCACGCAACTGGAGGAGCGTCTGCGGAGCTTCGACGACGGCCTCGCCGAGCGCCGCGGCCTGGTCGCCGATCCCGAGCTGCGGGCCGCCGCCGCGGCGCAGGATGCCGACTCAGACGCCCTGCGCGCCGAGGCGCGGGCGGCCGCCGAGGCGCAGGCGCAGGCCGAGCGCGACCACGAGGTCGCCCGGCGCCACGAGCAGGCGCTGCGGCGGCTCGAGCGCCAGCTCGCCGATGCGCTCGCGGCGCTCGCGCCCGTCGCCGAGCGGGCCAGGCAGGTGCGCGAGCTCGCGTACCTCGTCGACGGAAGCGCCGCCGCCAACCGCAAGCGCATGCGCCTGAGCGCCTACGTGCTGGCGGCGCGCCTCGAGGAGATCGCGGCAGCTGCGACCGTGCGGCTGCTCGCCATGACCGACGGGCGCTACGAGATCGAGCATTCCGACCTCGGAGCGAGAGGCCAGAAGCGCGGCGGCCTCGATCTCCGCATCCTCGACGGGCACACCGGGCGACCGCGCCATCCCTCGACGCTCTCGGGCGGAGAGACGTTCCTGGCGAGCCTCGCGCTCGCGCTGGGCCTCGCTGACGTCGTGGAGGCGGAGTCGGGCGGCGCGCGCCTGGAGATGCTCTTCGTCGACGAGGGCTTCGGCTCCCTCGACCCGAGCTACCTCGACATGGTCCTCGACATCCTCGACCGCCTGCGTGACGGCGGACGCGCCGTCGGCATCGTCTCCCACGTGGGGGAGCTGCGCCAGCGCGTGCCCACGCAGCTTCACGTCGTCAAGGGGCGCGCGGGCTCACACGTGCAGCAGCTCTTGGCGGCCTGAACCGCGGGGCGCGTCGTCGGCAGGCCGGGCGTCGTAGGTCCACCTTCCGCCCCGAGTAGCCTCGATCGCGCCATGGATCCACTGGGCGAGGCCCTCGAAGCAGCCGGCGGCGTCGATGCGCCGCGCGCGCACGCTGCGCAGCTGCGCGGGCTCCTCGTGGCCGAGCTCGAGCGCTCTGAGGGCGAGCTCGGGCGCGCCCGCAGCGGCTACCCCGAGGCGGTCACCGTCGCGTTCGCGCTGGACTCGCAGGAGCGCGCGCTCGTCGCGCTCCTGCCCGTGGCGCCCGCCCTGCGCGCCGATCTCGACGCCGCCCCGGAACGCGGATGGCTTCTGACGGCGGCGGTGGTCGGCGCCCTCGTCGACGGCGGCGCCGGCGGCGCCCCCGAAGCGGGCGCCGCGCACGGCCGCCTCGCGCTCCGGCTTCCGGCGATCCCGGGCGGCCCGGCCCTCGACCCGGAGCTCGCCGCGCTCGCCTTCGAGGAGCACGTTGCCCCCGTCGACCGCCTCCGCGCCCGCGCCGTCGCCGTTCCCGGGCACGTTCTCGAAGAGGCCGCGGACTTTCGCCTTCCCCTCGACCCGCTGCATCCGCTCGTGATCGCGGCCCACGTCGCGCGGCTCGGCGGGCGCCCTGCCGAGGCGGCCTCGATCGACGAGCACGAGGACGCCGTGCTCGCCCTCATCGGTGGCGGCGAAGCGCACGGCCCCGCGCGCCCCCACGACGACCCCGATCCGGCGCGCCGCGTCGCGCGGCGGATCCTCCAGCGCCTCTGCGGCATGGGCAAGTGGGGCGGTTACCACACGGAGTTCGCGCACCTGGCGCGCGGCTTCGCACCCGCCGACCGGGCGCTCGCCGCCTCCATCGGCGAGCAGCTGCTCAAGGCGGGCCTGCTCGTCGAGAAGCCGAGCGTCGGGCAGCGCCACGTCTTCCTCGACCCGCGCCGCGCCGGCGACATCCACGCGCTCGTCGAGCGCGGCGAGCTGCCCGCAGGGTTGGTCCTGCGGCACAAGTGATTGGATTGCGGCCGTGAACTTCATCGATCAGCTCGGCGCCCAGCTGTACACCGTGAAGGCACTGGCCGAGACGGGGGTCATCCGCCCCGTCCGCCCCGACCGCCTCGTCGGCATGGGCCTCGCCTTCGCCAAATGGGGTCCGACGCCCGCTGCGGGCTACCGCGTGGCAGCGCTGCGGCACCCCGACCGCATCGCGATCATCGACGAGCTCGGCACGCTCACCTTCGGTGAGATCGACAAGCGCACGAACGCGCTGGCCCACGCGCTGCGCGACGCGGGTGTCGGCGAGGGCGACGGCGTGGCGATCATGTGCCGCAACCACCGCGGCTTCATCGACGCGACCGTGGCCCTCTCCAAGCTCGGGGCCAACGCGCTGTTCCTCAACACGATGTTCGCCGGGCCGCAGATCACGGAGGTCTGCGACCGCGAGAAGCCCGTGCTGATCGTCTACGACGAGGAGTTCGCCGAGCTCTGCGCGGGTGCGCTGGAAGAGCGCAAGGGCTTCGTCGCGTGGAGCGACGGCGAGAACCCGCACGGCCACCACCTGCTCGAGGAGCTCGTCGCCTCGGGCAACGACTCTGCTCTTACGCCGCCGCAGGAGAAGGGTCGCGTCGTGATTCTCACGAGCGGCACCACGGGCACGCCCAAGGGCGCCTCGCGCAAGCAGCCCGACTCGCTGGCGCCCGCCGCGGCGCTCTTCTCGAAGATCCCGCTGCGCGCCCGGCAGAACACGCACATCGCGGCGCCGCTGTTCCACTCCTGGGGCTTCGCGCACTTCACGCTCGGCCTGGCGCTCGGCTCGACGCTCGTCCTGCGGCGCAGGTGGACGCCCGAGGGCATGCTCAACGCCGTCGCCGAGCACGAGTGCACGACGCTGGCGGTCGTGCCCGTGATGCTCCAGCGCACCCTCGATCAGCCCGACGAGGTGATCGACCGCTACGACGTCTCCTGCCTGAGGGTCATCGCCGCGAGCGGCTCCGCCCTGCCCGGGGAGCTCGCGCTGCGGGTCATGGACCACTTCGGTGACGTGCTCTACAACCTCTACGGCTCGACGGAGGTCGCCTGGGCGACGATCGCGACCCCGAAGGACATGCGCTCCGCGCCCGGCACGTCGGGCAAGCCGCCCTTCGGCACGGTCGTGCGCCTCTACGACCCCGAGGGCAAGCGCGTCGCCAAGGGCGAGACCGGCCGCATCTTCGTCGGCAACGAGATGGCCTTCGAGGGCTACACGGGGGGCGGGGGCAAGGAGCTCATCGACGGCCTGCTCTCCACGGGCGACGTCGGCCACTTCGACGAGGCCGGCCGGCTCTTCGTCGACGGGCGCGACGACGAGATGATCGTCTCGGGCGGCGAGAACGTCTTCCCGCGCGAGGTCGAGGACCTGCTCGCCGACCACGCCGCCGTCGAGGAGGCCGCGGTGCTCGGCGTCGACGACGAGGAGTTCGGGCAGCGCCTGAAGGCCTTCGTCGTCGTCCGCGGCGGCAAGTCCGCCGACGAGGACGAGCTCAGGGGCTACGTGAAGTCGAACCTCGCGGGCTACAAGGTCCCGCGCGAGGTCGTCTTCCTCGACGAGCTGCCGCGCAACGCCACGGGCAAGGTGCTCAAGCGGGAGCTCGCGGAGCGCTGAGCGGCCGCGGGCGCTGGCTAGCCTCCAGGGCGCCATGAGCAAGCGCACCGACACGTTCGACCTCGGCCGCCTGCAGCTGACCTCTGGGGAGGGCCGCACGCTCGAGCTGCCCGTTGGCCTCGGGCGCTTCGAGCTCGGCTCCGAGCACTACGCCGTCGAGCCCGAGCGCGTGCCGGTCGTGCTCGACGTCTCCAAGATGACCGGCGCCGGACTGGCGCTGCGGCTGCGCTTCTCGGCTGCGCTCGTCGGCCCGTGCATGCGCTGCCTCGGCCCCGCGGCGCCGGCCTTCGAAGTCGACGTCCGCGAGGTCAACCAGCCCGGCGGCGGCGAGGAGCTCCAGAGCCCCTACCTCGACGACGCCGACGTCCTCGACCTCGCAGCGTGGGCGCGCGACTCCTACGTGCTCGCCCTGCCCCAGCAGCTCCTGTGCCGCCCGGACTGCGCCGGGCTGTGCCCACAGTGCGGCGCCGACCTCAACGCCGATCCGGCCCACGCGCACGAGCGCGAGCCCGACCCCCGCTGGGCCGCGCTGCGCGAGCTCAAGCTCGACTGACGCGCTCGCGGTGCTACGCGCTACCGGCCGCTGAACAGGTTCAGCAGCGACAGGAAGATGTTGATGATCGAGACGAAGATCCCGGTCGCCAGGAGCACCGCGTCGTCCTCGGTGCCGTGCTTGCGCAGGTAGTTGAAGTCGACGAGGATCAGCAGCGCCGAGACGCCGTAGATCGCCAGGGAGAGGATCGGCGACATCGGACCCGTGAGCACCAGGCTGACGATGGAGAGCGCGAAGAGGCCGAACATGATGTAGCTCAGGGGCTTCATCCAGCTCTTGAGGTCCTTCGAGGTGGCGAAGCCGAACGCCCCCATCGCCGCGACGGTCAGCCCGGTACCGCCCGCGGCGGCGGTCACAGCGCCCGGGTCGACGGTCATGTACGCGTTCAGGAACGGCCCGAGCCCGAGGCCGATGACCGTCGCGGTGGCGAACAGCCAGCCCATCGCGAAGGTGCCGACGCGGAAGCGGGCTCCCGCGAAGTTCGCCACCAGCAGCATGCCGATGCCGACGAAGCTGAGGATGCGCGCGGTGCCGAACTCGAGGTCGCGCCCGATGAAGCCGCCGAGCGCGGTGAACCCCAGGGCGATCGCGACCAGGAAGGAGACCTGCCCGAGGAGCGCGCTGGTCGAGATGGAGCGGCTGCGAGCCCAGGGGGCGGCGCCGGCGGAGAGCTGGTCGGCCATGCGCAGGATCCTAGAGCGGCGGACGGCGGAGGTGCGCTATCTGGGCACGATTGAACGACCGCCCGGCTTCACCAGCAGGTCGGCGCGGCGCGGTTGAGCAAGCCGCTCACCGGCGAGCTCTCGAAGGCTTCAAAAGCGCCCGGCGGGGCGACTACAGGGTGCTGCTGGGGATCGACGAGGACGCTTCGACCGTGGTCATCGTCCGAGTCGCCCATCGAGCCGACGTCCACCGCCCCGGCGCGACGTGATCACACGACGCTCCCCCGAGCCGTCACCGCAAGCGGATCGGTCTACGCCGCCGGCAAGGCGAACCTCGTCCGCTCCGTCCTCGAGCGCGATGGCCGGAAGGTTCGCGGAGCACCACCTCGTACGCCGCAAGGGTCCGGCGACTCAGAGGTACGCGCCGCTCGGCAGGTAGGGCGCCATCGGTCCGACGTCGCCGCGTACGAAGACCGGGCCGTCCGGGGAGATCGCCAGCCCGGCCTCGAGGCCCACGCGCATCGCCCACTGGTTCTCCGCGGTGACGAAGTCGAACGACACGGTCCCGCCACGCGGACCGCTCGCGAGCGCGCCCCAGAGCAGGTCCTGCGCAGCGGCAGTGCTGCTGGCGGCCAGCAGCTCGGGCGAGCCGTTGCGCGCTACGGCGAAGCCCTCGTCCTCGACGACCAGCAGGACGGAGCCCGGGCGGGCGAGCAGCGTCGGCAGGTCGGGGGCGTGAGAAGCGCCGCGGACGTGTCGCGAGGCGGCGTCGATCGTCCGCCCGTCGGCTTGGAGATCGCCAGAGCGGCAGCGCAGGGATGCGGGCACGCGTCTCGGTTCCCAGGCACCCGAGAAGCCGACGGCCGGCAGCAGGCGGTACCCCGGGCTGCGGGCGTAGCCGCGCATGGCACCGGGGTGCGACGAGGAGAGGATGATCCCGCCGGGCTGCTCGGCACCGTAGGCCAGCGCCGGCGCGTAGAGCCGCCCGCCGATCCCCTGCCCCTGGAAGGCGGGCAGCAGGCCGAACAGGCTGAAGCCCCAGACGCCCTCGCGGACGAGTCCGAGCGCGGTGCCGACCACCTGACCGTCCACCTCGGCGACCCAGCACCCGCCAGGGTCGGTCCGCTGGAGGTGAGCGGCCCGCGCCGTCCCCGAAGCCGTCCGGATCGCGGCCTCCTCCGGGGTCAGCTCCTCGGGGTAGAGCCGGCTCAGCGCGGTGTGCGCGGCGGCCGCCGCGGCGGCGGCGTCCTCCGGGCGCATGGGGCGGATCGTGACGTCGGCGGCGGAGGGCACGCCGCAAGTCAAGCACCGGGGCGATGCTCTACCCTCCCACGTCGCTCATGGCCGTCCCCAAGCAGAAGCAGTCGCACTCGCGAACCACGAAGCGCCGCTCGCAGCACAAGGCTGCGACCGCGGGCTACAACTCGTGCCCGACGTGCCACACCCCCCGCCTGCCGCACCGCGTCTGCAAGACGTGCGGCCACTACGGCGGGCGCGAGGTCGTGCACGTGCACGACCACGATCACGACTAAGAGCCGGTTGATCTTCCGACCGTGTTCGCGGGGAGCCGCATCGCCCGTGCCAGGGGCCGCGCGATGACGTGGCCGACCCTCGTTGGATCGGCGAGTCGTCGCGTGGGTCCTGGTGCGCGCGAGGTGGCTTCCAGCGGGTGCGGGAAAAGCTCGACAGGCTCCTAGACCGGTGGGGCGCGGCGTCACCGTCGCCGTCGATGCCAACGGGGCCGACCTGGGTCCCGGGGAAGTCGCAGCCGGCGCTGCCATCGCCGCCGCCCGGGGCGTGAGGGTCCTTCTCTTTGGACCGGCCGAGGAGCTCGGGAAGCCGGCACCCGGCGTCGAGCTCGTCGACGCCCCGCTCTCCGTCGCCAAGGCCGCCGACCCGGCGCGAGCGGTGCGCGCCAATCCCGAGGCCTCGATCGTCCGCGCCGCCCGCGCCGTCGCGGCCGGCGAAGCCGATGCGTTCGTCTCCGGCGGGTCGACGGGCGCCGCGCTGGCCGCAGGGCTCTTCAACGTCAAGCGCGGGCGCGGGATCCACCGCCCCGCGCTTGCGGCGGTCGTCCCCGTTCCGGGCCGACCCGTGACGCTGGTGGACGTCGGCGCCAACGCCGAGGTCCGCCCGGAGCACCTCGTCCAGTTCGCGTTCATGGGCGCGGCGCTCTCCGGCGTCGTGCTCGGCGTCGATCGCCCCCGCATCGGCCTGCTGTCCAACGGCGAGGAGGCGACGAAGGGCACCGCGCTCGTCCAGGACGTCCACGCCCAGCTCGCCGGCGTCCCGGGGCTTAACTGGGTCGGCAACGTCGAGGGAACCGACCTGACGAGCGGCAGGGCCGACGTGATCGTCACGGACGGCTTCACGGGCAACGTGGCCCTGAAGGCGCTCGAGGGCGCGTCGCAGGCGACGCTCGGAGCGGTGCGCGCCGCGGCGACGAGCTCGCCGCGCGCCAAGCTCGGGGGCCTTCTGCTCAAGCCCGCGCTCAGCGGCTTTCGCGACGAGGTCGACCCGGAGAACGCGGGCGGCGCCTACCTCCTCGGCCTGCGCCACCTCGGGGTGGTCCCGCACGGGCGCTTCACGCGCTTCGGCTTCTCGCAGGCCATCCTGCTGGCCGCCCGCGGCGTCTCGGGTGACGTGGTCGGCCGCACGCACCAGGCGCTCGAGCAGGCCGGCGCGCTGCGGACGGGGAAGTTGCCGTCCGACCCGAGCCCTAGCGTGGCCTGAGCCATGACCCGCGAAGAGGTGTTCACCCTCATCCAGAACCACCTCGCCGACGAGCTCGACGCCGACCCGGCGCAGATCGGCGAGGAGACGCGCTTCAAGGAGGACCTCGAGGCCGACTCCCTGGACCTCTACACGCTCGTGCAGGAGCTCGAGGACTCCTACGGCGTGGAGATGAGCGACGAGCAGGCGGCCCGGATCCTGTCCGTCGGGCAGGCGATCGACTTCGTCCTCGAGCACGCGCCTGCGGCGTCCTGAGCGGACCCTGCCCGAGCTGCAGACACTCCTGGCCGCGCTGCCCGAGCACCTGTCGACCCAGGTCTTCACCCACGCCTCGTGGACCGAGCGCCGGTCTGACTCCTACACGCGCCTGGCCTTCCTGGGCGACTCCGTGCTCGGCCTGGCCATCACCTCGCACCTCTTCCCCCGCCTGGAGGCCGAGCGCTACGGCGCCGGCCGGCTGACGAAGATCCGGGCGCAGGCCGTGAGCGGGCCGGCGTGTCGCGTGGTCGCCGAGCGTCTCGGAGTGCCCGAGCGGCTGGCCGCCGCGGCTCCCGCGGGAACGAGCATCGGCGGCTTGGCCGGGACGGAGCGCGTCCTGGCCTCGATCACCGAGGCGATCATCGGCGCGGTCTACCTGCACAACGGCTACGAGGTCACGGCGGCCGCGGTCGTCGAGGCCTTCACGCCCGAGATCGAGGAGGCGCTCGACCATCCCGTCGACTTCAAGAGCGCCCTGCAGGAGCGCTTGGCCCAGCGCGCGCTCGTGGTCGTCTACACCGTCACCGCCGAGCACGGACCGCCCCACGAACGCGTCTTCGACGTCTGCGCCACGATCGGCGAGGACGTCGTGGCGACGGGCACGGGCACGTCGAAGAAGGCCGCCGAGCAGGCCGCCGCCCGCGCGGCGCTCGAGACCACGGAGCCCCGCCCCCCGCGCACCCCGGCCGGATCGAGCGTGGGCTGATGCACCTCAAGTCGATAACCCTGAAGGGCTTTAAGTCCTTCCCCGACCGCACCCGGCTCGAGTTCGGCGCGGGCGTCGCGGTCGTCGTCGGGCCGAACGGCTCGGGCAAGTCGAACGTCACCGACGCCGTGCTCTGGGCGATGGGCGAGCAGTCGCCGCTCGCCGTCCGCGGGCAGTCGATGCAGGACGTCATCTTCGGCGGTGGCAAGGGCGTGCAGGCGCGCTCCTCGGCCGAAGTCGAGATCGTCATCGACAACGCCGACGGCGCGATCGACCTCCCGCTCGGCGAGATCTCGATCCTGCGCCGCCTCGACCGCTCCGGGGAGGGCGAGTACCGGCTCAACGGCGCGCGCTGCCGGCTGGTCGACGTGCTCGAGGTCCTCTCGGACACCGGCCTCGGCAAGGAGATGCACTCCGTCGTCTCGCAGGGCCGCATCGAGGCGATCGTCACCTCCAAGCCGAAGGACAGGCGCCTGCTGATCGAGGAGGCCGCCGGCCTCGGCAAGCACCGCAAGCGCCGGCGTCGCGCGCAGCTCAAGCTCGAGCGCACCCAGGACAACCTCGACCGCGCGCTCGACGTGGAGCGCGAGGCGCGCTCGCGCCTGCGGCCGCTCAAGCGCCAGGCCGAAGCCGCCGAGCTGCACGAGCGCATCGAGCGCCAGACGGTCGAGGCGCGCTGGGAGCTCGCGCGCGACAGCGCCCGAGCGCGCCGGGCCGCGCTGGTGGCAGCCGAGGCTGCTGCCGCCTCGGCGCGCGACGTCCGCGACGCGGCGCAGGCCGCGCTGGGCGCCGTCGCCGTGCGCCGCGAGGCGGCGGAGCGCGCGCTGGCCGAGCGCTCCGCGGTGCGTGAGGCGCTCGTGCGTCGCACCTCCCAGGCGCGTTCGGCCGCCGACCGCATCGAGCTGCGGCTCGAGCGCACGCGCGAGACGGCGCAGACGCTGGCCGAGCGCGCCGAGAGCCGCGATCGCCAGCTCGCCGTCCTGCGGGCGCAGGCCGGGGAGGACCAGCCCGACGACGCCGGACTGGAGCGCGTGGAGGTCCTCGAGGCCGAGCTCGTGCGGCTCGACGGGGACCGCGAAGCGGCGCTCGAGCGCGAGCTGCGCGCGCTCGAGGCGGCGCGCGCCGAGGCCTTCGCGCGCGTGGATGGGCTTGCGGGCGAGGCGGAGGCGGCGCGGAGCTTCCTGGCGGACGCCGACGCCGCCGCCCAGACCGCCCGGCGCGCCCGCCGCGCGGCCGAGGTCAGCGCCGAGGCCGCTCGCCGCGAGGCGGCAAGGGCCGGCGCGGAGCTCTCCCGCGCGAACCAGTTCCTGCGGTCGCACGCGAGCGCCCCCGGCGGCGCGCGCGCCTTGGCCGATGAGCTGGAGGTGGGCGAGGGCTACGAGCTCGCGCTCGCCGCGGCGCTCGGCGGCCGGATGTCGGCCGCGATCGCGCCCGATCGCGCCGCCGCCGCGACGACCCTCGACGCCGCCGGCCGCGACGGCGGCCGCGCGCTCGTGCTCGACGGGGGCGTGGCTGCCGGTGCATCCCCGCCCGCCGCCGCCGCGCCGGCGCTGGCACCCGCCGCCGCGCCGACTCCCGCAGCCGACCGCCTCGCCGAGCTCGTGCGCGGTCCCGAGCCCGCCGTGTCGCTCGCGCGCCGGCTGCTCGCCGACGTCTGGGTCGTCAACGACCTCGGGGCGCTCGACGACGACTTCGCCGGCCTTGCGGTCACGCGCGAGGGCCGTGCCTGGGACGGGGCGGCGCGCGAGCTCACCCAGGCCGCCCGCGGCGGCTCGGAGCGCGTGCTGGCCGAGCGCAACCGCCGCGACCGGCTCATCGAGGAGTCCGAGCACGCCGTCCAGGGCGAGCACGCCGCGGGGCGGGCCGTCGAGGCGGCCTCCACCGCGGTCACCGACGCCGACGGCTCGCGCGACGCATGCGAGCAGCGTGTGCGTGAGGCCGAGCGCGCTCGCAACGGCGCGCGCGAGGAGGTCCGCCAAGTCGAGCTCACCATCGCCCAGCGGCGTGAGGGACCGGAGGACGCGGCCAACGCGGTACGCCGGGCGCAGGTCGTCGGGGAGCTCAACGCGGAGCGTCGCAACGCGCAGCGACGCGCCGACGAGCGGGCCGAGCGCGGTCAGCGCATCGCGTTCCTCGCTGCGCAGCTGGAGCGCGACCGGGCGCTGCTGCCTTGGCCGGGACGCCTGGCGGCCGCGCTCGACGCTGCGCTCACGGTGGTCACCGCGCAGGGGGCCGAAGCCGACGCCGCGCTGCAGGCCGACCAGCAGGCGGGGGAGGGGGTCGCTGCCGCGCTGCGCGCGTGTGCGAGCGAGGAGGCGGCGCTGCAGCAGCAGCTGCGCGAGCGCAACGAGGCGCTCACGGGCACGCAGGTCCGCGCGCAGCAGGCGCGCGACCAGGAGGCCGAGGCCACCCACGAGCTTGAGCGGCTCGCCGAGCACCTCGGCCTCGCCGCCGAGCCGTCGACCGAGCCCCTCGACGGCGTGGTCGCCGAGGAGCTGCGCCGGCGCATCGAGCGCCTCGTGCGCCGGCGCGAGCAGCTCGGGCCGGTCAACCCGCTGGCTCAAGCGGAGTACGCCGAGGCGCTGGCCCACGTCGAGGAGATGGAGCGCCAGCGCACCGACGTCGAGACGGCGCTGCGGGAGCTCCGCGGGCTTATCAGGGAGACCGATCGGCAGATCCGTGAGACGTTCGAGGAGACGTTCGCCGCCGCCGCGAAGAACTTCGAGGAGCTCTCGGCGCGGCTGTTCCCCGGTGGGCGCGGGCGCCTCCGGTTGGTCCGGGAGGATGCCGGACCGCGCGCGGTGCTCGGCGGGCAGGCGGTCGAGGATGCGGGCGACGGGGTCGCGGAGGTCGCTGCCGAGGCCGCGGTCGAGGCGGCCGCCGACGCAGAGGCCGAAGATGCCGACGCCGAGGAGGAGCTCGGCGTGGAGATCGAGATCACGCCCGCGGGCAAGGCGATGAAGCGCCTGACGCTGCTCTCCGGCGGCGAGAAGTCGATGACCGCGATCGCGTTCCTCTTCTCCGTCTTCCTGGCCAAGCCGTGCCCCTTCTACATCCTCGACGAGGTCGAGGCGGCTCTGGACGACTTGAACATCGGACGCTTCCTCGACCTGCTCGAGACGTACTCCGATCGCGCGCAGTTCATCGTGGTCACGCACCAGAAGCGGACGATGGAGGCGGCGGACACGCTCTACGGCGTCTCCATGGGCGACGACGGCGTCTCCAAGGTGGTCTCGCGCCGCTTGCCGCCGCGCGAGATCGTCCGCCACGCCGAGGCCGCCCGCACCGCGCCGGCCGTCGTCGGCTGAGTAGCGTCTCGCGCCGTGGGAAAGCGCAGCCGCCGCAGGAAGGACGACGACGAGGGGCCGGTGGAGCGCCCGCCGGCCGTCGACGCGCTGCTCGGGCTCGACCGGCCGGCTGCGGGGTCGGACAGGGCCTTCGACGAGGACGACGACGAGGACGCGGCCGCAGGCAGCGATGCTTCCGCAACCGACACGCGCTCGGTGCGCGACGGCGGGGATGGCGGCGACGTGCCCTCTGCGCGCGACGGCGCCCCGTCGAAGGGCGCCGCCCCGCCGGCCAAGGGCGCCGACCGTCAGGGTCCGCCGGCGCGCCACCCCGCGCCCGACGGCCGCCTGCGCGACGTCGCCTACCTCGTGGAGGAGACCGACCACCTCCTGCACCTCTACCGCTGGATCCTGCTGACGGGCGAGGTCCCGCGCGCGCAGGACTGGCTCAAGCGCGAGGACTGGCCGCACCCCGACCACGTCATCGACGTCTTCGGCAACTGGCAGAAGTTCCTCACGCACGCCGGGGTCTCGGACTCCCCGCTGCTCGCCCGCCTGCGCGAGGCCAAGGCCGCCACCAAGGACCTCGCTGCCCGCGAGAAGGCGCAGGCCAAGGAGGCGGCGCGGGCGGACGACCTGCGCCGCCAGGTCGAGACCGCCAAGCACCGCCGCGACGGGGCGGACGCGCAGCGCGCCGAGCAGGCCGCCCGAGCCGACCGCGCCGAGCGGGCGTTGACCGCCGCCGAGCAGCGCGCCGCCGCGGCCGAGGCCCGGCTGGCCGCCCGCCGCGAGCAGGCGCAGGAGGCCGCATCCGCCGCCACCGAGGCCCCCGACGCGCGGCTGACCGCGATGCAGGACGAGCTCGACGCGATCCGCGCCCATCGCGAGGAGCTGCTCACGCAGGTCGAGGAGCTGCGCGACGCCGCCGCCCGCGACCAGCGGACGATCACGCGCCTCTCCACCCACCTCGCCGAGGCCGGCACGGCCGCCGAGGCCGGCGGGACTGCGGGCGACGACGCACCGCCGGCGTCGGTGACGGAAGCCGTCGAGCGTGCCGCGGCCGCCGCAGAGCACCTCGTCTTCACCCACGCCGCGACTGACTCCGCCGCCGACTCGCCCTACCGCCGCCCCGCCGACATCCTCGAGGCCCTCGAGAAGCTCGACGCGCTCGCCGGCCGCTACGCAGCCGGCGAGATGGGCGTGTCTCTCACGCAGGCGGCCACCGAGGCCGGCTTGACCTACAAGGGCAACGTCTCCGAGCTCGCCCGCTCGCGCAACCCGCACGACTACGCCGTCACCCACGACGGCCACCGCCTCGACCTCGGTCCGCACCTCGCGCTCGGCTCGGGCTCGGGCGCGGGCTTCATCGCGCGGGTCTACCTCCACGTGGCCGATGGTTCAGGACCGGTCGCGCGCGGCATCTACGTGGGGCACGTCGGCCGCCACCTGCCCGACACCACCACGTGACCACCGTCGTCTTCGACCTCAACGGGACGCTCACCGACACCGCCGCGCTCGCAGCGCCGTGGGGCACTGCCGCGCCCGCGCGCTTCGGGCCCGAGGTCCTCGACGAGGCGATCGCGATGAGCATGGTCGACACGCTGACCGGGTCCTTCCGGCGCTTCCCCGATCTGCTGCGCGGTGCGCTCGTGCGGCGTGCGGCGCTCGCCGGCCTTCCGCTCTCGGGCGTCGAAGCGGCGCTGGAGGGCGCCGCGACTCTGGCGGCGCGCCCCGATGCGGCCGCGGCGCTCGACCACCTGCGCGAGCACGGCCACGCCGTCGCCGTGCTCACGAACTCCGCCGCGGTCGCCGGGCGCCACACGCTCGACGCCGCCGGGCTGCTCGTGCGCGTCGACCGCATCGACGGCGCCGACGCCGTGCGCGCATACAAGCCCGACCCGCGCGTCTACGCGCTGACCGTCGCGCCCGAGCAGGCGTGGTTCGTCGCCGCGCACTGGTGGGACGTCACGGGCGCCGCGCGCGCCGGCTTCCGCACGGCGTGGGTGAGCGTCGACGACGTGCTGCTGCCCGAGACCGCCGCCACTCCGGACATCGTCGCGCCCGACCTCATGACAGCCGTCCGCGAGATCACCGCGCTCTCCTAGCGTCCCGATTTTGAATCTGGACACTAACCGCGGCGAGCGACGTCAACCCAGGCGCTTCTCGCCCCAGAAGCTCGCGGCGCAGTTCTCGTTGTAGGCCGGAATCGAGACGTAGCCCGCGCTCTCGTAGAGCGCCCGGGCGAACGGCTGCTTGGGGCCCGTGTCCAGGCGCAGCCGCGTGTGGCCGAGCTCCCGCGCGGCGTCCTCCAGCGCGCTCAGCAGCCGGCGGGCGTGGCCGCGGCCGCGCGCGTCCTCGACGACGAACATGCGCTTGATCTCCCCGACGCCGGGCGCGAGGCCCTTAATGCCGCCGCCCGCGACGGGCTCGCCGTCGCAGAGCACGACGAGGTAGGTGCCGTGCGGAGCCCACAGCTCGTCCGGCATCGCGCTCGGCGCGTTGCGCAGCTCGAGCGGGCCGTAGAGCCGGGTGATGTCGGCGACCATCGCGGCCACCAGGTCGGCGGCGGGCGGCTGGTCGGAGCGCACAGGGCAGATCTCGATCACGGCTCAAGTACCTTGCCAGCCCATGGCCCGAGACTGGCAGGACCTCTTCATCACCGGCGAGCACGCGGCGGGCGCCGTGGCCGTCGCCGAGGATCCCGAGCGGCCCGAGAAGCGGCGCTTCTTCTCGAAGCTGCGCGACAACATGGCCAAGACGCGCGTGGCGCTCGCGGCCGAGGTCCAGGCGACGCTGTTCGAGGGCGACGTCGACGAGGAGACGTGGGAGCGCCTGGAGGAGGCGCTGATCATGGCCGATGTCGGCGCCCTGACCACCGCGAAGGTCGTCGCCCAGCTCGAGCAGGAGGCCGACGCCGGCTCCCTGGTCGGCGGGGAGCAGCTCTCCGAGCGCCTCGCGCAGCTCCTGGCCGAGCTGGCCCGCACGGGAGAGGGCCGCATCGACGTGCGCCACGAGCCGACGGTGATCATGGCCGTCGGGGTCAACGGCACGGGCAAGACGACGACGATCGGCAAGCTCGCCTTCCACCTCCAGCAGGAGCTCGGGCTCACCGTCGTGCTCGGTGCCGCCGACACCTTCCGCGCCGCGGCCGTCGAGCAGCTGACGACCTGGGCCGCCCGCGCGGGCTGCGAGCTCGTCCGCGGGCCCGAGGGCTCGGACCCCGGCTCGGTCGCCTTCGAGGCGGTCAAGCGCGGCCGCGAGCTGGGCGCGGACGTCATCATCATCGACACCGCCGGGCGCCTGCACAACCAGGACCACCTGATGGAGGAGCTCTCCAAGATCCGCCGGGTGATCTCCAAGCAGCTGGCCGACGCGCCGCACGAGACGCTGCTCACCGTCGACGCGACCACGGGCCAGAACGGGCTGCGCCAGGCCAAGCTCTTCTCCGAGGCCGTGCCCGTCGACGGCATCGTGCTGACCAAGCTCGACGGCACCGCGAAGGGCGGCATCGCGCTCGCGATCGCCGGCGAGCTGGGGATCCCCGTCAAGCTCATCGGCGTGGGCGAGGCGCTAGAGGACCTGCGGCCCTTCGACGCCGACGACTTCGCCCGCGCGCTGCTCGGCCGCTGAGCGCCTGGCGACGCCGCCGTGCGCGCCGTCACCCGTCCTTCCTCCCCCGCCCGCCACGCGCGGGAGTACGCTGCGTCGCAATGGACCTGTGGGTCATCTGGATCATCGTCGCCTGCGCCTTCGCGGCGGGAGAGATCGCCTCGCTGGGGTTCTTCCTCGCGCCGTTCGCGGGCGGCGCGCTGCTCGCGGCACTGGTCGACCTCACGGGCGCGCCGGACGTCTTCTCGATCGCGGTCTTCCTCGTGGCCTCGGCGCTCATGTTCGGCCTCCTGCGCCCGATCGTGCAGCGCCACGCGCGGATGCCGCCGTCGATCCGCACGGGCACCCAGGCGCTGCTCGGGGAGTCCGTCCTGGTGCTCGAGCCGATCGACAACGACCACGACACGGGCACCGTCAAGCTCTCGGGTGAGATCTGGACGGCGCGCAGCTACCTCGACGACCACCCGATCCCCGCGGGAACCCGCGTGGAGGTCGTCGAGATCAGGGGCGCCACGGCGCTCGTAACCGAGTAGGAGGGCGCCACCACCATGGCCACGCTGATCGTCGCCGCAGTGCTGTTCCTGTTTCTGCTGTTCGTCGCCGCGCGGACCGTGCGGATCATCCCGCAGGCCCGAGCCGGGGTGGTCGAGCGCCTCGGTCGCTACTCGCGCACGCTCACGCCGGGGCTGACGATCGTCATCCCGTTCATCGACAAGGTCAAGCCGCTCATCGACTTGCGCGAGCAGGTCGTCGCATTCCCGCCGCAGCCCGTGATCACCCAGGACAACGTCTCGATCGGCGTGGACACCGTCCTGTACTTCACGATCACCCAGCCGAAGGACGCGACCTACGAGATCGCCAACCCGCTGCAGGCGATCGAGCAGCTCACGGTCACCACGCTGCGCAACGTCATCGGCGGGCTGACCCTCGAGGAGACGCTCACCTCCCGCGACAACATCAACACGCAGCTGCGCATGGTGCTCGACGAGGCGACGGGCAAGTGGGGGATCCGGATCAACCGCGTCGAGATCAAGTCGGTCGACCCGCCCGCCTCGATCCAGGAGGCGATGGAGAAGCAGATGCGCGCCGAGCGCGACCGCCGCGCCTCCATCCTCACCGCCGAGGGCGTGAAGACGAGCTCGATCCTCACCGCCGAGGGCGAGAAGCAGTCGGCGGTGCTCCGCGCGGAGGGCGCCAAGACCTCCGCGATCCTGCGCGCGCAGGGTGAGGCCGAGGCGATCGACACGGTCTTCCGGGCGATCCACGAGGGCGAGCCCGACGAGGGGCTGCTCTCCTACCAGTACCTGCAGATGCTGCCCGAGCTGGCCAAGGGCGAGGCGAACAAGGTCTTCATCATCCCGTCGGAGTTCTCTGCGGCGCTCGGGAACCTCGGCGGGGCGTTGGGCGGCGCGCTCGGCGGCGGCGGCGGGCGGGGGCCGCGAGCGGAGCGCTCCGCGCCAGACGTCCCGCCGGAGCATCCGGGCGGCACTTCGAGGTCGGGTGCGGCGCGTCGCGAGCTCGATCCGGCCCGGCCCGATGACGGCGGGGAGGCCGCGGCGGCGGTCGCTGCAGCAGCAGCTGCCGCCGAGGATGCCGCGGCGGCTGCCAAGGACGCCGCCCCCGGCGGCCTGCCCGGCTCGGAGGCGTCAGCACCGCCGCTCGAGTAGAGCCGGCTGCGCCCGGTCGTCGCCTTCAGACATCGCGCACCTACACTTGTCCGCTCGTGTTCGACGCCCTCTCCGAGAAGCTCCAAGCCACCCTCTCAGACGTCCGCGGCCACGGGACGCTGACCGAGGACGACATCAAGAAGGCCATGCGCGAGATCCGCCTCGCGCTGCTCGAGGCCGACGTCAACTTCAAGGTGGTCAAGGAGTTCACCACCACGGTCCGCGAGCGCTCGATGGGAGCCGACGTCGTCGGCCAGCTCAACCCGGGCCAGCAGGTGGTCAAGATCGTCAACGAGGAGCTCGCGGCGCTCATGGGCGGCGCGAGTGCGGGAATCGCCTTCTCGCCGCGGCCACCCACGGTCATCTTGATGGCCGGCCTGCAGGGCTCGGGCAAGACGACCGCCACGGCGAAGCTCGCGAAGTTCCTCAAGGCCGAGCACGGCTCCTCGGTCGCGGTCGCCGCCTGCGACGTGTACCGCCCCGCAGCGATCGACCAGCTCGTCAAGGTCGCGGGGCAGGTCGGCGCGACCGTCTACGAGAAGGGCACCGAGGCCGACCCGGTCGACATCGCCCTCTGGGCACTCGACCAGGCGAAGATGGACGGCAAGGACGTCCTGATCGTGGACACCGCAGGCCGCCTGCACGTCGACGCATCGCTCATGGACGAGCTCGTCCAGATCCGCGCGGCGGTCAAGCCCCACACCATCCTGCTCGTGGTCGACGCGATGACCGGCCAGGACGCCGTCAACGTCGCCGAGCAGTTCGGCGAGGCCGTCTCCTTCGACGGCGTGGTGATGACCAAGATGGACGGCGACGCCCGCGGTGGCGCCGCGCTCTCGGTCAAGGCGGTCACCGGCAAGCCGATCCTGTTCTCCTCCACGGGCGAGAAGCTCGACGCCTTCGAGCGCTTCCACCCCGACCGCGTCGCCCAGCGCATCCTCGGCATGGGCGACGTCCTCTCGTTCATCGAGAAGGCCGAGGGGCAGTTCGACGAGCAGCAGGCCAAGGAGCTCGAGCGCAAGCTGAGAAAGAACGAGTTCACGCTCGAGGACTTCCTCAACCAGCTCAAGCAGATCCGCAAGATGGGCCCGCTCACCTCGCTGATCGGGATGATCCCGGGGTTCGCCGGCCAGCAGCTCAAGGGCCTCAAGGTCGACGAGCGCGAGATGGACCGCATCGAGGCGATCATCCTCTCGATGACCCCGCAGGAGCGCCGCCGCCCCGAGCTCATCAAGGGCTCACGGAGGCTGCGGATCGCCAAGGGCTCGGGCGTCTCGGTGCAGCAGGTCAACCAGCTCGTCAAGCAGTTCGCGCAGATGCGCAAGATGATGAAGTCGCTGGGCAGCGGGAAGATGCCCGACATGCAGCAGCTGATGAAGCAGGCTCGGTAGCGCGCGAGCCGACGAAGTGGTCCCGAAAAGGCCGCGGTCGCTACCCTTCCCCGGCTGCACCAACCAAAGCTTCGAGAGGAACCTCCAGTGGCAGTACGACTCCGGCTCACCCGCGTGGGTGGCCGCAAGGACCCGGTCTGGCGCGTCGTCGTCGCCGACCAGCGCTCGCCCCGTGATGGCCGCGTCATCGAGACGGTGGGCCAGTACAACGCGCAGACCGAGCCGTCCACGATCGTCCTCAAGGAGGACCGCATCGAGGAGTGGCTGTCGAAGGGCGCGCAGCCGACCGCGCAGGTCAAGCGGCTCATCCAGGCCAACGCCAAGGCGAGGGCCGCAGACGTCGCGGCGAGCTAGCACCGAGAGCGCTCCGCACGTGCGCGCCCTGCTCGAGTACCTCGCCCGCCTCCTCGTGGAGGCGCCCGGCGCGGTACACGTCGAGCAGTTCGAGGAGGAGGACGGCACCGTGGTGCTCGAGCTCGCCGTCGCCCCGGAGGACTACGGGCGCATCATCGGCCGCGGCGGCCGCACCGCCAACGCGCTGCGCACCGTGATCAAGGCCGCGGCGGTCAAGGAGAACCGCCGCGTGCTCGTCGACATCGTCGACTAGGTCGCTCGTGCCCGCTCCTGAGTGGCTCGTCGCCGGTCGTGTCGGCCGGCCGCACGGCCTCGACGGCTCCTTCCACGTGACGGGAGCCAGGCCGCGACTCCTCGGGCACGGCAACGTGGTGCGGGTCGCCGAGCGCAACGCCGAGATCGAGCGGCTCGCCGGCACACTGAGCCGGCCGATCGTACGCCTGACCGTCGCCGACAGCCGCGAGGCGATCGAGGCGCTCCGAGGCGAGGACCTGCTCGTCCCACGCGCCGTCGCCCCGCCGCTGGAGGAGGACGAGTGGTACGCCGCCGACCTCGAGGGCCTCAAGGTGGTCGACGGACCCCTTTCGGTCGGCTTCGTCACCAAGCTGCTGGCGCTGCCCTCGTGCGAGGTGCTCGAAGTCTCGCGGCCCGACGGCCGCGAGCTGCTCGTCCCGCTCGTCAGCGACGCCGTGCGCGCCGTCGACCTCGACGCGGGCACCGTCGACGTCGACCTCGGGTTCCTCGGCGAGGAGGCCTGAGTGCAGCTCGACGTCGTGACGCTCTTTCCGCAGTGGTTCGACTGGTTTCGCACGCAGCGGCACGTCACCAACGCGTTCGCCGAGGGCCATGAGCTGCGCACGCTCAACCCGCGCGACCACACGCCGCTCTCCGGAGCCCAGGTCGACGACATGCCCTTCGGCGGTGGGGCCGGGATGGTGCTGCGCGTCGACGTCATGGACGCTGCGCTGCGCGCCTTCTACGAGACCGACCCGGTGGAGCTGCGCACGCAGCGCCGCGTCATCGCGCTCACGCCCGGCGGACGCGTGCTCGACGACGCCTACGTCGACGAGCTCGCCGCCGAGCCCGCGATCACGCTGCTCTGCGGGCGCTATGAGGGCTTCGACGAGCGCATCGTGCAGCACTTCGCGTCGGACACGCTCAGCGTCGGGCGCTACGTCCTGTCGGGCGGCGAGCTCGCCGCGATGATCGTCGCCGACGCCGTGCTGCGCAAGCTGCCCGGAGCGCTCGGCCACGCGGACTCCGCGGTGGAGGAGAGCTTCACCGCGGCGCTCGAAGGCAATCCCGAGTACCCCCACTACACGCGGCCGGCGGAGCATCGCGGATGGGCGGTTCCCGAGGTCCTGCTCTCGGGCCACCACGCGGAGATCCGCAATTGGCGCCGCGCGCGCAGCCAGGAGCGCGGCGGCTCCTGACGGCCGGCGCGGCCCTCGGTTCGCTACAGTCGATCGCCGCACGCGCCGCACGTCCGTCGGATTCCTGCAGCCTCCTCCCGCGCGCGACCTTCTCCTCATGAGCACCGTCATCGCATCCCTCGAGCGCGCGCAGCTGCGCCGTGTCCCGTCCTTCCAGGCCGGCGACAAGGTCAAGGTCCACTTCCAGGTCATCGAGGGCACGCGTCGCCGTACGCAGGTCTTCGAGGGCATCGTGATCAAGCGCCAGGGCCACGGCGCCCGTGAGACGTTCACCGTCCGCAAGCAGTCCTTCGGGGTCGGCGTCGAGCGCACGTTCCCCGTGCACTCGCCGAAGATCGAGCGCATCGAGGTCTCCGCCCGCGGCGACGTGCGCCGCGCGAAGCTCTACTACCTGCGCGACCGTGTCGGCAAGCGCGCCCGCGTCCGCGAGCGTCGCTACACCGGGCCGGAGGAGGTCGTCCAGAGCGGCCTGCTCCACGACCCCGCAGCGGAGGCCGCCGCTGCCGCCGAGGCCGACCGCGAGGCCGCCGAAGCTGCCGCAGTCGTCGAGGCGCCTGCGGACGGCGCTGCCGCCGAGGCCGCGACGGACGAGGTCGTCGTCGCGGAGGATCAGGTCGTCGCGGCGACCGATCCCGAGTTCGACGACGCGGGCGACGACATCGCCGTCGTCGAGGCCGCCGAGGCAGACACGACCGGCGAGGCTGAGCCGGCCGACGCCCCGGCTGCCGCGGGCGACGCCCCCGCCGCCGAGCGGGCCTAGCACCGCCGCGCCGGGAGCATCGGCGTGAGCGAGCAGAAGAAGAAGAAGTCCCCTGCGAGCTCCGTGGTGGAGCTCGTCGTCATCGTCGCCGTGGCACTCGGGCTCGCGCTGGGCATCCAGGCGCTGCTCGTCAAGCCGTACCAGATCCCGAGCGAGTCGATGGTGCCGACGCTCGTGATCGGCCAACGCGTGCTGGTCAACCGGATCGGCGAGCGCTTCAGCGAGCCGCACGTCGGCGACGTCATGGTCTTCCACCCGCCCGCGGCGGCCACGGGCGACGAGCCCGGCTTCGACGGCGAGGGCTCGCAGTGCGGCGCTCGGCAGATGGAGGGCGCAGCCTGCGCGAAGCCCGTGTCGCGCCGCTCGAAGGACAACTTCATCAAGCGCGTCGTCGCCGGTCCGGGGGACACGGTCGCAGTCGTCGAGGGCCATGTCGTGCGCAACGGCAAGCGGCAGAAGGAGCCCTTCGTCCAGCCGCGCTGCGACACCGGCGCCGCCGCCGACTTCCCGAAGACGATCCGGATCCCGGCGGGCCACTTCTTCATGATGGGCGACAACCGCGAGTGCTCCGAGGACTCGCGCTTCTGGGGTCCCGTGCCGAAGAAGTGGATCATCGGCAACGCCTTCGCGACCTACTGGCCGCCGAAGCGCATCGGCCTGCTGTAGTCCGGGGATGGCCGACGAGAAGCAGTCCTCCGTCGGCTCGCTCGTCGAGCTGGTCGGGATCCTCCTGGTCGCCGCCGCCTTGGCCTTCGTGATCCAGGCCTTCGTCGTCAAGCCGTTCCAGATCCCGAGCGAGTCGATGGTCCCGACGCTCACCGTCGGCCAGCGCGTGCTCGTCAACCGCGTCGGCGAGCGCTTGGGCGACCCCAAGATCGGCGACGTCGTGGTGTTCCACCCGCCGGCCGGCGCCGACGACGACCAGCTCAGCGGCCAGGCCGGCTCCATGTGCGGCGCCGAGCCCCAGGACGGTGAGCCCTGCGCACGACCGACGGCGCGTGCGTCGGATCAGAACTTCATCAAGCGGGTGGTGGCCGGACCCGGCGACACGATCGCCGTGGTCGACGGCCATGCCGTGCGCAACGGCAGGCGCCAGGCCGAGCCCTTCGTTCAGGAGACGTGCGCTTCGGGCATCGCCCGGGACTTCCCGCGAGCCATCCGGGTACCGGCGGGCCACTGGTTCATGATGGGCGACAACCGCCAGTGCTCAGAGGACTCGCGCTTCTGGGGGCCGGTGCCGAGGGCGTCGATCGTCGGCGGGGCGTTCGCCACGTACTGGCCGCCGAGGCGGATCGGCACCCTGTAGGTGGCCGTCCGCGCGCTGCGCCATCATCCGCCGCGGTGAATAGCTCCCCGACCACGCGAAGTGCAAAGCCCAAGCGCAAGCCCGCCGGGCGCCGGCTCTTCAAGCACGACCGCAGGCTCGGGGCACGCTGGGTCGCGGGGGCCGACGAGGCTGGCCGCGGGTCTCTCGCGGGGCCGCTCGTGGCCGCGGCGGTCCTCTTCGACCTCCACGCGCTGGGGCCGCGGGAGGTCCGCGCGCTCTCCGCCCTGGACGACTCCAAGCAGCACACCGCAGCGGCGCGTGAGCTGCTGTACCCGATCGTGATGCGCACGGCCGTGAAGTCGTGCGTCGTCTCTCGCTGCGCCGGCGGCATCGACGAGCGCGGCCTGCACCGGACGAACCTCCACGCCCTGCGTGACGCGCTGCGCGGCGTGACCGCCGGGCACCCGGGCGACGTGCTCTGCTTGACCGACGGCTTCCGCGTGCCCGAGTTCGAGCGCGAGCATCGGGCGATCGTCGACGGGGACGCCACCAGCGCGGCGATCGCGGCGGCGTCCATCCTGGCCAAGGTCGCGCGCGACCGCTTCATGCATCGCGCCGACGTCCGGCATCCGGGGTGGCAGTTCTCGGCGCACGTCGGCTACTCGACTCCCGACCACCGTGACGCCATCTCGCGCAACGGCGTCTCGCCGCTTCACCGGCTGTCGTTCGCCTCCGCGGCATACGCGGGGCTCACCGACTCAGCGCCCCTGCAGAGCACTTCTTAGAACCGGTTTCGAGATGAGGCGCCGCGAGACGGTCTCCTCACGGCCGCGCCTCTTTGAGATCGCATCCTAGAAGGCTCCTTCGAGGTGCTCGAGGGAGGTGAGCTTGCCGGAGTGGTCGAGCACCACTCCGATGGCGTCGAAGCGCAGGTCCTTGCCCCGCGGGCGCTCGGGCGCCGAGTTCAGGTAGGCGGTCGCGATCCGCCTGACCTGCGCCCGCTTCTTGAGGTGCAGGCTGTCCCACGGGCTTCCGCCGCCCTGGCGCCGCGTCTTGACCTCGGCGAAGACGAGGACGGCGCCGTCGAACGCGACCAGGTCCAGCTCGCCGTGTCGGGTGCGGAAGTTCCTCGCGACGATCGTGAAGCCGAGGCGCTCGAGGTGCTGGGCCGCCAGCTGCTCGCCGTGACGGCCGAGCTGGTGACGCGGGTCGGAGCTGAGGGTGGCCATGACCGGATGCTCGGCGCTTCCCGCGTGACGCGACAACACCGTTTAGTCAAGGAAGTGCGACGCACCTGCCGCAGCTTCGTGGCGGCTTCGCGCAGCGATCTCGCGGTGGGGCGCCTCCGCGAAGCCGTGCGTCTCGCGTGCGTGATCCTTGGCAGGTGCGTCTTCTCTCGTGACGCAAGGCGCACCTAGCGTCGGCGCGGTGATCGCCCACGTCAGCACCTTCACCCTCATCGGCCTCGAGCCGCGCCGCGTCACCGTCGAGGTCGACCTCCGTGCGGGCCTGCCGAGCTTCACGATCGTCGGCCTCGGCGACCAGTCCGTGCGCGAGGCCCGGGAGCGAGTCCGGGCTGCGATCCACAACTCCGGCTTCGCGTTCCCGGAGAAGCGCGTCACGGTCAACCTCGCACCGGCCCACCTGCGCAAGTCGGGCCCGGGCTTCGACTTGGCGATCGCCTGCGGCGTGCTCGCGGCCAGCGGCCAGCTCCCCGCGGAGCGCCTCGAGCGCTTCGCGGTCTTCGGCGAGCTTGCGCTGGGCGGCGCGATCCGGCCCGGTCGGGGTGTGCTGGCCGTGGCGGAGGGCGTGCGCGACGTCGGGCTGGAGGGGTTGATCGTGGCGTCCGAGCGCGTGGAGGAGGCGGCGCTCGTCGGCGCGATCGCCGTTCACGGTGCCGCGAGCCTCCCGCAGGCCGCCGCCGTGCTGCGCGGGCTTCCCGTCGAGGACGCCGCGAAGGTGCCGGCCGGTCCGCAGTCACCCGAGCGCGTGGCCGCCACGGCAACGGCGGCGCCGCTCGTCGACCTCGCCGACGTCCGCGGTCACGCATCCGTGCTCGGGTCGTTGACGATCGCCGCCGCCGGCGGTCACAACCTCCTCTTCACCGGCCCGCCCGGGACCGGAAAGACGATGCTCGCCCGGAGGCTGCCGAGCATCCTGCCGCCGCTGACTCGAGCCGAGGCGCTCGAGGTGACCCGCATCCAGAGCATCGTCGGCCTGCGCGGTGCCGCCTCACTGGTGGCCGAGCGGCCCTTCCGCGCCCCGCACCACCACATCTCCTCTTCCGGGCTCGTCGGCGGCGGCGCCGTCCCGGTCCCGGGCGAGGCGACGCTCGCGCACCACGGCGTGCTCTTCCTCGACGAGCTCTCCGAGTTCTCCCGCGACGCGCTCGAGGCGCTGCGCCAGCCCCTCGAAGACGGCCGCGTCGCCATCGTCAGAGGTCAGCGCACCGCGATCTACCCGACGCGGATCATGCTCGTCGCGGCGACGAACCCGTGCCCGTGCGGCTTCTTGGGATCGGACCGCTGCCGGTGCTCCGAGCCCGAGCTCGCGCGGCACCGCCGCCGGCTCAGCGGGCCGCTGCTCGATCGCATCGACCTCCGGGTCCATGTCGCTCGCCCGAGCGCCGACGAGCTGCGCGGGCCGGCGCACTGCACGTCGGCGAGCGAGCGCGAACGGGTCATGCTGGCGCGCGAGCGTCAGCTCGCGCGTCTCGCGGGGTCGCGCGCGACCTGCAACGCGCACATGGACGCCGCGGAGGTCCGTTCGCTCGTGAAGCTCGAGCCCGACGCCGAGCGCGAGCTGTGGCGTGACTACGACAAGGGAGCGCTCAGCGCGCGCGGGCATCAGCGCGTCCTGCGGGTCGCGCGGACGGTGGCCGATCTCGCCGCCAGCCCGACCGTCGGCCGCGTGCACGTGCTCCACGCTCTCGGGCTGCGGCGCGACGGCGTCGCCGAGGCGGCGGCGTGAGTGCGCTGATGGCCGGCACGGCGACGTGCGCGGGCTGCCTGCGGCGCAGCTGGCTGCTGGCCGCACTGGCGCCGCACATCGACCTCATCTGGAAGCAGCGCCAGCCACTTCGCGACGTGCTGGCGCTCGACGACGCAGCGCTCGTCGACGCGCTCGGCGGTGCGCAGCGCCCACAGCTGCACGCCCGGCACGCTGCCTTCGACGTGGCGGCGGCGCTGCGCGCCTGCACGCGCGCCGAGGTCGAGCCGGTCTGCGTCCACGACCAGCGCTTCCCGGCGCGGCTGCGGACGGGCCCGGGCGCGCCGCACCTCCTGCACGTCGCAGGCGGCCTGGGCCGCCTCGGCGCGCTGGTCGGTGCAGGCGCAACTGAAGCCGACGCGCCACCCGCAGTGGCGGTCGTCGGGACGCGCCGGGCATCGCCCGAGGGGCTCGAGATGGCCCTTTCGCTCGGGCGCGGGCTGGCGCAGGCGGGCGTCACGGTAGTGAGCGGCATGGCGCTGGGAATCGACAGCGCGGCGCACGACGGCGCGCTGGAAGGCGGAGGGGCGACGGTCGCGATCCTCGCCGGAGCGGCGGAGATCGCCTACCCGCGCAGCAAGGCGGCGCTGCACCAGCGGCTGCTCGCGCGGGCCTGTGTCGTGTCCGAGCTGCCGCCGGGCTTCGAGCCGTTTCGCTGGTGCTTCCCGGCACGCAACCGCATCATCGCCGGCCTGGCGCAGCTCACCGTCGTCGTGGAGGGAGCGGAGCGGTCGGGATCGCTGATCACCGCGGACTTCGCCAGCGCGCTCGGGCGGGAGGTCGCTGCGGTGCCCGGGCGCGCGGCGAGCCCGCGGACACGCGGCAGCAACGGCCTGATCCGCGACGGAGCGGCGGTCATCCTCGGTGTCGACGACGTGCTCGATGCCGTTCTGGGCTTCGATCGAGCCGTCGGGGGCCCCAGGATCGCGCAGGCGGAGGGAGGGCTGGAGCCGGGGCTGGCCGAGCTGCTCGCGGCCGTGGCGGACGGAAGCGACACCGTCGCCGCGCTGGCGCGGACGCCGGCCCAAGCCGACGCAGCGCTGCTCGGGCTGGTCGAGCTCGAGGGTCAGGGCCTCCTGCGGCGGGTGGGAGGCGGGCGCTACGTGGTGGTGGCGGGCTGAGAACCGGTTTCGAAATGAGGCGCCGTGGTGAGGGAGCCGGATCGTGGATGAGAGGCGCCGCGCGGTACCTCGACCAATCCTGGTTGGATCGGTCGAGGTGTCGTGTGGCGACTGTCGCCACGAGACGGTTTCCTCACGGCCGCGCCTTTTCGAAACCGGTTCTAAGTCCTAGCCTCGAACCCGTGTCCGCCGCTCGCCGTCCGCCCGTCTGCCTGACGATCGCCGGATCGGACTCGGGTGGCGGTGCGGGCGTGCAGGCCGATCTGAAGGCGTTCGCGGCCTGCGGTGCGCACGGCGCGAGCGCGTTGACGGCGCTGACGGCGCAGAGCACCCTCGCGGTGAGCGCTGTCCACGCGGTGCCGCCGGCGTTCATCGTCGAGCAGGTCCGCGCGGTCGTCGAGGATCTGGGGGTCGACGCGGTCAAGCTGGGGATGCTCGGCGGCGTCGAGACGATCGCTGCGGTGGCCGAGGCGCTGCGGCTGGTGCCGGAAGAGGTACCGGTGGTGATCGACCCCGTGATGGTCGCCGAGTCCGGCGCGCGGCTGCTGGACCCAGACGCCGTGCTGGCGCTCGTCGAGCAGCTGCTGCCGCGGGCGACGGTCGTCACGCCGAACCTCCCCGAAGCGCGGGTGCTGGCCGCGGTCGGCGCGGCGCGGTGCGTCGGCGCGAGCCGCGCGGACGTGGGAGCCGACGGGGAGGCGGAGGCGCTCGCGCGGGCGATCCACGCGCTCGGACCGCGCGCCGTGGTCGTGACGGGTGGGCACCGCGACCGGGCGGTCGATGTCTTGTTCGACGGCGCAGCGGTCGTCGAGGTGCCGGGTCCGCGCCACCCGGACGGAGCCGCCCACGGCTCGGGATGCACGCATGCGAGCGCGCTCGCGGCGCACCTCGCCCACGGGTTCTCCCTGCATGACGCCGCCTTCGCCGCCCGGGGCCTGGCCGCGGAGGCCGTCCGCCTGGGGCTGCGCGGGGTCGGGGCCGGCGTAGGACCCGTCGACGTGCTTGATGTGCTGGCGCGGACGCCACCGCGCCAAGGGTCGTGACGTGGTGTCCAGGCCCGGCCCCGGCCTGCAAGACCTCTGGCATACTGAAGCCCGGATGAAGCTCCTGCGCATGAAGCCTGGGCACGGCGAGGTCCTCTTGACCGAGGGCGACCCTGCGGTGCGCGAGGACGAGGAGCGCCTCATCGCCGCGTTCTCCGAGCAGCTCGACTCCGGCATGTGGGCCGCCGTTCCCGAGAACGGCCCGAGCGGTCGCCGCCAGGCCAAGATGGTGAAGGACTTCGCCGAGATCCCCACGGACGCCGATCGCGTCATCTTCTTCCCGCGCGCCGCGGGCGGCTGCTGAGGCGAGAGGTCGGACGATGCTGCTCGCGCTGTGCGCCACCACCATCGTCATCGTCGCCCTCATGTGGGAGGTCTGCATGCCCCGCATCGAGGAGGAGCTCGACAAGCGCCGCGCGCGTCGCGCGCACGTAGAGGGCGTCGGCTTCGATCCGGGGCGTGAGCGGCGTGCGGAGCAGCGGGCGCGCCAGCTGCTCAAGTCGTGCGTGAACGAGGAGGAGTGGGCGATGTATCGCGACCTCGGGTTCATCCGCGTCTGGGGTCGCAACGCCGACGGGCCGCAGCAGGGCGGGACCGACCGCACGCTCGAGGGCGCGCCGTACGCCTACCTCGTCTACCCGCACAAGCCGATCATCTCCTTCCTCCCGCAGACGCGGCAGCTGCTCAGCGAGTACTGCGTCGAGTTCCCCGACGAGACCAAGCCCTACGGCTCGGCCCGGCTCCCGGACTCCGACGACGTGCTGGCCAAGTGGATGGCGCTCACGGGTGACGAGCGGCGCCTCATCGCCGCGGCCAACATGCACCTCCCGGGCCGCCAAGTCGATCCCAAGCAGGCGCGCCGTGACCTCTGGCGCCTCTCGGAATGGGAGCGCGCGCGCCTCGCGAAGGAGCGCCGCCCCGCCAGCGGCGCCCAGGCTTGACGCCGGCGCCCTGAGCTCGCCACGCGCGCGCGCGTAGGCGCCTGCCGGAGACTCCGCGCACGCCCGGCACGCCGGACGCACACGGCTATCCCTCAACAGGCTCCTGAACGGTTGATCCCACGAGCCGCGGCATCGGATCCGTGAGACCAACCATCTAGGCTCCCGCCCGTGAGCACCGCGACGCAGTTCGACGTCAAGCACAAGTCCCGCGCGGCGACCGAGGGTCCGCAGCGGGCGGCCGCGCGCTCGTACTACCAGGCCATCGGCTTCGACGACGAGGCGATGAGCAAGCCGATCATCGGCGTGGCCTCGACGTGGATCGAGACCATGCCGTGCAACTACCACCTGCGGGCACTCAGCCATAAGGTCAAGGACGGCATCCGCGCCGCCGGCGGGACCCCGATGGAGTTCAACACCATCGCGATCTCCGACGGCATCACGATGGGCACGAGCGGCATGAAGACGTCGCTGGTATCTCGGGAGGTCATCGCCGACTCGATCGAGCTGACCGCCCGCGGGTACCTCTTCGACGCGGTCATCTGCCTGAGCGGCTGCGACAAGACGCTCCCCGGCACCGTCATGGCGCTCGCGCGCCTCGACGTCCCCGGGCTCATGCTCTACGGCGGCTCGATCATGCCCGGGCGCCACAACGGCCGCGACGTGACGATCCTCGACGTCTTCGAGGCCGTCGGCGCCCACGCGGCGGGGAAGATCGACGACGCCGAGCTCAAGGCGATCGAGATCGCCGCGAGCCCAGGGCCGGGCGCCTGCGGCGGCCAGTTCACCGCGAACACGATGGCGATGGCGCTCGAGGTGCTCGGCATCTCCCCGATCGGCGCGGCGATGGTCCCGGCCGTCGACGCGACGAAGGCCCAAGTCGCCTTCGAGGCGGGCCGCCTGGTGGTCGACGTGCTCAAGCGCGGCCTGACCCCGCGGCAGGTCATCACGCGCGAGGGGCTGGAGAACGCGATCGCGGCGGTCGCGACCTCCGGCGGCTCGACCAACGCGGTGCTCCACCTGCTCGCGATCGCCAACGAGGCCGGCGTCGACCTCGGGATCGACGACTTCGACCGCATCGCGCGCTCCACGCCGCTTACCTGCGACCTCTCGCCCGGCGGCCGCTTCAACGCCGTCGACCTGCACACGGCCGGCGGCATCGAGCTCGTGCTCGCGCGCTTGAAGGAGGGCGGCTACCTCCACGAGGACGCGCTCACCGTGAGCGGCAGGACGATCGGCGACCACGCCAGCACGGAGAACGAGACCGCCGGCCAAGAGGTCGTGCGCCCGCTCAGCAATCCCGTCAAGCCCGAGGGCGGCATCGCGATCCTGCGCGGGAACCTCGCGCCGGAGGGCTGCGTCGTCAAGCTCGCGGGCCACGGCCGCCGCCACCACGCCGGCCCCGCACGCGTGTTCGAGGGCGAGGAAGCCGCCATGGCCGCGGTCGTGCAGGGTCGCGTCAGCGCCGGCGACGTGCTCGTCATCCGCAACGAGGGCCCGCAGGGCGGGCCCGGGATGCGCGAGATGCTCGCAGTCACCGCGGCGGTCAACGGCGCCGGCCTCGGCGACGACGTCGCGCTGATCACCGACGGTCGCTTCTCGGGCGCCACCCACGGCTTCATGTGCGGCCACGTCGCGCCGGAGGCAGTGCGCGGCGGCGCGATCGCGGCGGTCGCCGACGGGGACAAAGTCACCCTCGACGTCGACGCGGGCCGCCTTGACATCGACCTCGACGAGGCGACCATCGCCGAGCGCATCGCCGCCTACGAGCCGCCTCCGTCGCCCGACTGCACGGGCGTGCTGGCGAAGTACGCGAAGCTCGTCGGCTCCGCGGCGCAGGGCGCGGTCACCACCGTCTGACGGACCCCCTCGCGCCGCAGGCCTCTCGGCGCCGGCTCGACGCCGCGGGAGCGAAGCGGGCGCCGCGGTCGCGCCCGCTCAGGCCGGCGCGGGCTGCGTGACGTCCTGGTTCGGCGCCTCGGCGACGAAGGCCTGCACGAGCGCGTTGAAGGCCGTGGGCCGCTCGAGCATCGGGACGTGGCCGGTGTCGGGGTAGATGACCTTCCGCGAGTCCGAGATCAGGCGCGCGAGCTCGTGCGCGTCGCGCACCGGGACGAGGCGGTCCTTGGTGCCCCAGACGATCAGGGTGGGGCAGGCGATCTCGGAGAGGCGCTCGCGGATCGGGTAGCTGGTCATCGCGTCGAGGGCGGGGACGAAGCCGGGCTTGCCCGAACCGCGCAGGTTCTCCGAGACGAGCGGCGCCGGGAGCTTCTCCGGGTGGGCGGCCACGACCGAGAACGCGACGCGGCGCAGCCGCGTTCGGCGGGCGACGAGGTCGGACTTCGACGCGAACCAGCCGAAGTAGGCGGTGACGGCGAAGTCGAGGCGCTCGAGCACGGCTTGGCCGGTGTCGTTGCGCAGGTTCTCGATGCTCAGCCCCGCTGCGGCGACCAGCACGAGCCGCTCGACGCGCCGCGGGAAGGCGATCGCGAGCTCGGAGGCGATGAAGCCGCCCATCGAGTTGCCCACCAAGCAGGCCGCGGCGATCCCCAGCGTCTCGAGCAGCTCGTCGACGATCGCCGCGTAGCTCGAGATCGTGATCTTTTCGCGCGGGAGGGGGGACTGCCCGAAGCCCGGGAGGTCGACCGCGACGCAGCGAAAGCCAGCGTCGGCGAAGGCGGGGAGGTTCTCCAGCCAGTTCTGCCAGGAGCCCGAGAGCCCGTGGACCCAGACGATCGGGTCGCCGTCGGCCGGGCCGATCTCACACACGTTGACGGCCCCACCGGCCACCGTGACCCAGTGCTGGTGGGCGCTCCAGTCGACATCCAACCAGGCCGACCGGCCCACGGGACCGTACGGTCCGGGCCCGTCGTGAGCGGCGGCAGGGGCGGTGACCATGGCGCCCTACGATATCTGGAGACTCATGCGGATCGCCATCGACATCGACTCCACGCTGCACCAGTACTGGGACGTCCTCTCGGACAAGGCCCGCGAGCGCTTCGGCATCGAGCTGCCCTACGAGGAGCAGTACCGGTGGGGCACAACGCGACTGAAGCCCGAGCAGCTCGCGTGCGTCATCGAGGCGACCCACGGTGAGGAGGCGATCCTCGCCGCGCGTCCCTACCCAGGCGCCGTCGAGGCGGTCAACCGCTGGGCCGCCGGGGGGCACTTCGTCCACATCACCTCGTACCGGGCCGACCACTGCCAGGCGGCGACGGAGCAGTGGCTGCACGCCATCGGCCTGCGCTTCGACGAGCTGTACTGCTCCGACGACAAGATCTCGCGCTGCCAGGAGATCGGCATCGACCTGCTCATCGACGACAGCCCGGTGAACCTCAGCGCGGCCATCGAGCGCGGGATCACCGTCGCCACGATCACCCATCCTTGGAACGAGGAAGTTGTGGAGGAGGAGAACGTGATCGCCGCCGCCGACTGGGCCACCCTGGCCCAGCGCCTCGAGGCGGCGCTCGCGCCCCTGCGCCGCGGCAGCCGCGCCGGGCAGGCCGCCTGATGGCCGACACGACGAGCCGCACGCCGCTGCGCGATGTCGCCGGGACGCCCGACGCGCTCGTGCCCGTAGGGAGTGGGGGAGGAGAGGCCGCCGTCGGCGCGCCCGACCTGCGCGACTTCCTGCCGGGGATCGAGCCCGAGCGCGAGGTCGACGACTGGGGTCGCTCCGAGCCCTTCTCGGCGCTCTTCGACCGCTCCCTGGCCGACTTCTACTACCACCTGTGGTTCCGCTGCACGGTCGAGGGCATCGAGAACGTGCCCGCCGACGGCCCGGCGCTGCTGGTCTCCAACCACTCGGGAGCGCTGCCCCCCGACGCGATGATGATCCTGAAGGCGATCAAGGAGGAGCATCCGCGTCAGCGTGACGTGCGCATGCTCGTCGAGCACTTCTTCAAGGGCTACCCGGGCTTCTCCATGCTGCTGCCGAAGATCGGCGGCGTGGCGGCGCACCCCGCCAACGTGCAGCGGCTGCTGCACGACGAGCGCCGCCTCGTGCTCGTGTTCCCCGAGGGGGCCAAGGGCACCGAGAAGCTCTACAAGGACCGCTACCGGCTGCGGCGCTTCGGGCGCGGCGGCTTCGTCGAGGCCGCGATGCGCGCCAAGGCTCCGATCGTGCCGATCGCGGTGGTCGGCGCGGAGGAGAGCCAGCCCGTCTTCGCGCAGCTCGGCCTGCTCAAGAAGCTCACGGGCCTCGCGTACACGCCGCTGACGCCGACCTTCCCGCACTTCGGGCTGCTGGCCGCGCTGATGTTCTTGCCCGCGAAGTTCACGGTCCGCTTCCTGCCTCCCGTCGCGACCGACGACATGGGCGACGAGCCCTGGGAGGACAAGGCCCTGGTGCAGACCGTCGCGCAGGACATCCGCGCGACGATCCAGGAGGAGCTCTTCGACATGGTCGGCAAGCGCCGCTCGGTCTGGTTCGGCTAGGCCGTGGTCTCCAAGCGCATCCTCATCACCGGCTTGTCGACCTACTGGGGCGGGCGCCTGGCCCAGGCCCTCGAGCAGGACCCGGCCGTCGAGACGGTCATCGGCGTCGACAAGCGCCCGCCCAAGGTCGCCTTGGAGCGCACGGAGTTCGTCCGCGTCGAGGATCACCACTCGCTCATCCGTCGCATCGTCCAGGCCGCGGAGATCGACACGGTCGTCGACACCCGCCTGGTCGCCGACTCGATCGTCACGAGCCCGAAGCTCGCGCACGAGAACAACGTCATCGGGACGATGAACGTGCTGGCCGCATGCAGCGGCCCGGACTCCTTCGTCAGGAAGGTGGTCTTCAAGTCGACCGCCCGCTACTACGGCTGCGAGCAGGACGATCCCGCGTTCTTCACCGAGTCGATGCGCCGTCCGCACCCGGCGCGCACCCCGATCGAGCGCGACGTCGTCGAGGCGGAGTCGGCCGTCCGGGACTTCGCAGAGCGCAACCCCGACACGGTCGTCACCACGCTGCGCTTCGCCAACGGCCTCGGACCCGCGCAGCGCACGTCGTACATGCGCTACCTCGACCTGCCGGCGATCCCGACGATCCTCGGCTTCGACCCGCGCCACCAGTTCCTCCACGAGGACGACATCGCCGGGGTGCTCGAGCACGCCGTGCGCCACGACCTCGATGGGATCTACAACGCCGCGGCCGACGGGGTGCTCGTGCTCAGCGAGGTCGTCGACCTGCTCGCAAAGGTCAACGCGCCCGTCCTACCGCCGTTCGCGACGAGCCTCGCGCTGCCGCTGCTCAAGCGCGCGCGGCTGCCGATCTCCGCCGACATGCTCCAGCACCTGCGCTTCGGCCGGGGGCTGGACAACCGCAAGCTCAAGGCCACGGGCTACCGCTACCGCTACACGACGCGCGAGACCGTCGCCAAGCTGCGCGAGCACCAGCGGCTGAGCCCGTTGACGCGCGGCGCGGGTGAGAGCTACCGCTATGAGCAGGAGGTGGAGGAGTTCCTGCGTCGCTCCCCGAGCGTGCACCACGTCGCCCGGCCCGAGCCCCGCGCGAACCTCGCCGCGGGCGAGGCCCCGCCGTCGGGCGCGGCGTCAGGAGAGCCGGCGCCCCCGGCGGGCTACGCCGACCTGGGCGCTCGGGAGGTCATCGGGCTGCTGGCCTCGCTGGACTCCGAGGCGCTCACGGCGCTGCGCGCGCACGAGCAGCGCAACGCGGCGCGCAAGACGGTGTTGAGCGCGATGGACGCCCTGCTGCGGCGCCAACGGACTTCCGTCTAGAGTCACGGGCACGCGCATCCGGCTTGGTTCCGGGTACGTAGGGGGTTCCTGGTGGCGCAAAAGCGCTGCTCCGCCTACACTTCCCGCGCGCCGAGGCAATCATGAGCAAGAAGAGCCTAATCATCCCTGCGGTCCTCCTGGCCGTCCTGCTCGCCGTCACGGCGGCCGTCTTCGCCTCCGACGGCGCCCGCACCCCCCAGATCGCCAAGGGAGTCACCGTCGGCGGGATCGACGTCGGGGGCCTCGAGCCCGCCGCTGCGCGCGACCGCCTCCAGCGCAACCTCGTCGCCAAGCTCGAGCAGCCGGTGAAGGTCCATCACGCCGAGGCCACGTGGAGCCTGGGGGCGCGCGAGGCACGCATCGAGACCAACGTCGACGAGGTCGTCGCGGACGCCGTCGAGCGCTCGGAGGGCGGCGGCGTGCTCGGGCGGACCTTCCGCCGGGTCACGGGCCGCGGGGTCCAGGCCGAGCTGCAGCCCGACGTCAGCTTCTCCGACCGCGCCGTCGTGCGGCTCCTGGACCGGGTACGCAGGGAGGTCGGTCGACCCGCGAAGGACGCGGAGGTGCGCCTAGCCGCGGCCGGCGTCTCCACCGAGCCCGGCCGCCGGGGACTCGAGGTCAAGGCGAGCAAGCTGCACAAGGCGATCGACGCCGCGCTGGTGTCGCCGTCCGGCGGTCGCCGTTTCGTCGCCGAGACGCGCAAGGTCACCCCGAAGGTCACAAGCGCGGAGCTGGCCAAGGCCAACCCCGTGGTGCTGATCGCCGACCGTGCAACCCACACGCTGAAGGTCTACAAGCGCTTCAAGCTCGTGAAGACCTACGGCATCGCCGCCGGCCAGCCGGCGTTCCCGACGCCCTCCGGGCAGTTCAAGATCGTCAACAAGGTCGTCGACCCGACGTGGTCGGTCCCGAACTCCACCTGGGCCGGGTCGCTCGCCGGCTCGACCATCCCGGGCGGCGCCCCGGACAACCCGCTCAAGGCGCGCTGGCTCGGCATCACCGACGGCGTCGGGATCCACGGCACCAGCGACGAGGGCTCGATCGGCTCCAGCGCCTCGCACGGCTGCCTGCGCATGCGCGTCGCCGACGTGATCGACCTGTATCCGCGGATCCCGGTCGGCGCGAAGATCCTGATCGCGTAGCGCCGCTGACCGCGGCGCTTGCGGCGGCCCGCGCGAACGGGTAAGAGCGCGGGTGTGCCCCGCCGCTCGCGCCTCGTCATCGTCGGATGCGCCCTGCTGGTGCTGGCTCCGCTGCCTTCCGCCGCGGCCCGCGAGGGCTCGCGGCTGCCCGTGGGCGCCGAGGGGCGTCTGGGCGTGGTGGCCACGGAGTCGCCCGCGGCTTCGCGGGTGGCCCGGCAGGTCCTCGAGGAGGGCGGCAACGCGATCGACGCTGCGGCGGCGGCCGTCTTCGCGCTCTCCGTCGCGCGGCCGCAGTCGTGCGGCATCGGCGGCGGCGGCTTCCTCGTCTACCGCTCCTCGACGGGCGCGACGCGGACGCTCGACTTCCGGGAGACCGCGCCCGCGGCCTACACGCCGAACACGCTCGACCCACCCGGGCTGCACAAGACGTTCACCGGGCATCTGCCCGTCGGCGTTCCGGGGACCGTCGCGGGCATGGATGCCGCGCTTCAGCGCTACGGCACACGCGAGCTGCGCGACGTCATCGCGCCGGCCGAGGCCCTCGCGCGGACCGGTTTCCGGGTGCCGACCTCGCTGACCGGCGCGATGATCCAGAACGCCGAGCGGCTGCGGCTCTTCGGCACCGCGGCGGCGCAGTTCCTCAAGGCCGGCCAGCCCTACGCGCCCGGCGACACGCTCGTGCAGCCCGAGCTCGCCGCGACGCTGCGCCGGCTCATGCGCGGCGGTCCTGCGGCGCTCTACGGCGGCACGATCGGCCGGCGCATCGTCGCCGACATGGCGGCCGCCCGGCCGACCGACGACCCCGGGCTCATGACGCTCGCCGACCTGCAGCGCTACAGCGTGAGCTGGCGCGCGCCGGTCACCGGCACCTACCGCGGCCGCCAGATCGTGTCGATGGGGCCACCGACCTCGGGCGGCGTGGTCATCGTCGAGATCCTCAACCTGCTCGAGCGCTACGACCTGCGGCGCGCGGGCATGAGCAGCGCCGACGCGATCCACCTGGTCGCCGAGGCGCAGCGCATCGCCTGGGCCGACCGAAACGCCTACCTCGCCGATCCAGGCTTCGTGCCGCAGCCGACGGCGTTCCTCACGAGCCGCGAGTACGCGGACTCGCGCGCCTCGGAGATCGCCCTGGAGCGCACCCAAGCGCACGCGCCCGGCCGGCTGCCCGCCGGCGCGGCACGCGCGAGGGGCGAGGAGACCAACCCGAACGGCTCCACGACGCAGGTGTCGATCATCGACGCCCGCGGCGCCGCGGTCGCGCTGACCTGCACGGTCGAGCAGGAGTTCGGCTCGGCCGTCGTGGCGCCGGGCACCGGCGTGCTGCTCAACAACGAGCTGACCGACTTCTCCGCCGCGGGCACCGCGAACGAGCCGCGCGCGGGCAAGCGGCCGCGCTCCTCGATGAGCCCGACGCTCGTCGTCGAGGACGGGCGCCCGATCCTCGTGACCGGCGGAGCGGGCGGCTCGCGGATCATCATGGGCGCGCTGGAGACCATCCTCGACCGCGTCGACTTCGGGCTGCGGCTTCCGCAGACCGTCGATGCGGAGCGCTTCGACACGCAGGGAACCAGCACGCTCTCGATCGAGGACGGGCGGGTGGACCCGGCGGCGCTCGCCAGCCTCGAGGCGCGCGGCTGGAAGCTCGACCGCCTCGGGGAGTACGGCGTGCGGCCGCGCATCCAGCTAGCGGGAGTGGAGCCGCTCAGCGGCCGCGGCGCCGCGGTCTCCGACTCGCGCTCGGACCGGGCAGCGCTGGCGGTACGGAAGATCGCGAGGAACGTCGGCGCCCTGCGGGAGTTCTGCGCCCGGAACCCCGGCGCGTGCCACGCGCCCCAGGTCAGGCGCTAGCTCCCGAGGGCGCCGGCGCGGAGATCTCCGAGAACGCGATCTCCTCCCAGCCGCGCTCGAGCAGCAGGGAGTGGTGCGGGGAGTGGCGAAAGACCAACGTGCCGATGAAGATCCCCTTCTCCTGCCGACGCATGACGGCATACCACATGGTCGTCGCGTCGCCCGTGCCCTGGATGCGCAGCCACGGCCGCGGCGGAAGGCCGGCGGCGGGGGAGATGCCGGCCGCGACGAGCTGGTGCTGGGTGGCGACGTGACCCGAGCTGGTGTCGATGAAGAACAAGGCCATGAGCAGCACGGTACCGCCGGCGTCGCCGTCGAGTGGACGCACGCGCTGCGCCTCTTCGACGCCGATCTCGCACGCCGCGGCATGGCCGAGAACACCCGTCGCGCCTACGGGATCGACCTCGGCCAGTTCTCCGCGTGGTGCGCGGCGCAGGGCGTCGCCCCCGCTGCGGTCAGCGTCCGCGTGCTGCGCCGCTACGCGCAGGGCCTCGGGGAGCGCAAGGTCGGCCCGGCGACCGTCGCGCGCAAGCTCGCGGCGATCCGCGGCTTCTTCGCGACGCTGCGCGCGCACGGGATCGTGCAGGCCAATCCGGCCGAGCTCGTCCCTTCGCCCAAGCGCGGCTCCAAGCTGCCGAACGTCCTACGTGTCGACGAGCTCGCACGCCTGCTCGACGCGATCCCGGCCGCGACGCCGCTCGAGCTGCGCGACCGCGCGCTCTTCGAGCTCGCCTACGCCTGCGGGCTGCGCGCCGCCGAGCTCGTCGACCTCGACGTGGCCGCGATCGACTTCGACGCCGAGCAGGTCCGCGTGGAGGGCAAGGGCGCGAAGACCCGCTTCGTGCCTGCTGGGGAGGCCGCGCTGGCCGCCGTGCAGCGCTACCAGGCACGCGGTCGCACCGTGCTGTCGGTGGATCCGGGCGAGCACGCGCTCTTCCTCTCCAAGACGGGCCGGCGCCTGTCGACCTCTGACGTGCGCCGGCGCCTGTCGGTCTGGACGAAGGCGGCAGCGGTGCAGGGAGCGATCTCCCCGCACGCCCTGCGCCACTCGTTCGCGACGCACCTACTCGACGGCGGCGCGGACCTCCGGGCGATCCAGGAGCTGCTCGGGCACGCCAGCATCTCCACCACGCAGATCTACACTCGAGTAGAGTCCGCCCGGCTCAAGTCGGCCTACCAGCAGGCCCATCCGCGGGCCTGAGCAGCGCCCCCGACGAGAGAGAACACCGGTGGAGACCAACGTCAAGGCGATCGAGCTCAAGGACCTGTGGCGACGCTACAAGTCGTCGGATGACGAGCGCGCACGCGAGCGCCTCGTCGTCGCCTACTCCCCGCTGGTGAAGTACGTCTCGGGGCGCATGGCCTCCGGGCTGCCCGCGCACGTCGACGAGGCCGACCTGATCTCCTACGGGCTCGTGGGGTTGATCAGCGCGATCTCCCGCTTCGAGCCCGAGCGCGAGATCAAGTTCGAGACCTACGCGATCACCCGCATCAAGGGCGCGATCATCGACGAGCTGCGCTCGCTGGACTGGGTGCCGCGCTCCGTGCGTGCCCGCGCCCGCACGATCGAGCGGGCCAACGCCAAGCTCGAGCACAAGCTGCAGCGCGCGCCGACCGACGAGGAGATGGCCGCCGCGCTGGAGATGACCGTCCAGGAGTTCCAGGACGCGCTGCTGCAGATCTCGAACTCCACGGTGGCCGCGCTCGACGAGCTGTGGACGGTCTCAGACGCCAGCGGCGACCAGGTGTCGCTGCTCGACACGCTGCAGGACCCGCGCGCGGAGGACCCCGCGGCGGTGATGGACCAGACCGACCTCAAGGACCGGGTGGCCGACGCGATCGCCCGGCTACCCGAGCGGGAGAAGCTCGTGATCGCCCTCTACTACTACGAGAACCTCACGCTGCGCGAGATCGGCGAGGTGCTCGGCGTGACCGAGTCGCGCATCTCCCAGCTGCACACCAAGGCGGTCCTGCGACTCCGCGGGCGCCTCACCGACGAGGACCGCTAGGCGGCCCGTGACCCGCAAGTCCATCGCCACCAACATGGCCGTCGTCTCCTGCGACGTGTGCGGCCGAACGCTCCTGCGCGGCGAGAACGCGGACGTGTTTTTGCACGGCGGCTCGCGCCGCACGGTCTGCGAGCTGTGCACCGCGCGCGCCCGCCACGAGGGCTGGATCCGCGAGGGGGTCGACGGCGTCATGCCCGGCCGCTCCAACGAGCGCGGCGGCGCCGCCCGCTCGCTTCTGCATCGCCTGCGCCACCGTCGCGAGGCGCGGCAGGACGAGGCCGAGCCCGCCTACTCCGCTGAGTCGGCACCGTCCGTCGCCCGTGGCGACCACGACCAGGATCGCGAAGACGACGACTACTACGACCGTGGCGTCGCTGCGGCCCCGGCGTACGTCGAGCCGGTCATGCCCGACGTGCCTGTCCCCGTCGCGCTTGGAGTGCCCGAGCCGGGTCCCGTGCCGCGCGAGCAGCGCAACGTGTACGCGATCCCGACCAACTCAGAGCTCAAGGTGACCCGTGCGCTCGAGGTCTTCAACTCAAGCTCGCACCCACGGACCGTCTCCGGAGTCGCCCGCTCGCTCGGGGCGCCGATCGTCGTCGCGCGGCCCAGCGCGACCGAGGGCGCCATCGTCACGATCGTCGTCGGCTGGGAGCTGTCGTGGTACCGCTACGAGGTCGATCTCGGCGACGAGGCGGCCGGCGTGCGCGTCTCGGGCCAGGGGGCAGAGCTCTCCGAGCTCGAGCCCGCCGACCGGGAGCCCAACGTGGCGGCCGACGAGCGCGGCGAGTTGCACCTCGTCGCAAGCGTCGCGTAGGGTCGTCCGACGTGATCGTGGCTTCCTCGTGATCTACTGCGTCGTCCCGGAGGAGCTCGCGGCCGAGCTGCTGCCCAAGCTCGAGGCCTACTACGCCGACGACCCGAACGTCGAGGTGATCGTCGATCGCCGCAGCACGGAGCGCAGGCGCCGCGACGAGCAGCCGCCCGAGGGCACGCAGCGCGAGCTGCGTGACCGTCGCCGCTCGCGCGTCCCGGGCGAGTTCCCGAACGTCTGAGGCCGCCGTTCGGCGCGCGAGGTCGCAAGCTTCGAGCCGGGGCCGCAGGAGCCTGTGCAGGCGTGGAGACCGGCGGCGCGGCGCCGTAGCGTGCTGCGTCCGCCCGTCACCGGGCGCGTCTGCATGCTCATCCGCCGTCTCCGACCCATCGCCCCGCTGCTGCTCGTCGTGCTCGTCGCACTCCAGGCCGGCCGCGCCGACGGCGCCGACGAGGGGCGCCTGCAGCGCTCGGTCGCGGCGCAGAAGGTGCGCGAGCGCTCGCTCGCCGGCGCCGCCGAGCGGCTCGGGCGCCTTGAGCGCTCCGCGGCCCGGGCCGTCGCGGTGCTCGAGCGCCGCCTCACCGCGGTTCAATCCGACACCACCGCCGCCCAGAGCCGCCTGGCTCGCACCCAAGCGCGCCTCGATGCGGCGCGTCGCCGCGCCCGGCGTCTGGAGCACCGCGTCAGCGACGTGCAGGGCGCGCTCTCCGGCCTGCTCCGCGCGCGCTACATGAGCGACCCGCCCGACCTCGTCACCGTCGTGCTCAAGGCCGACGGCTTCAACCGGCTGCTCGAGGAGCTGAGCTTCGTGCGCCGCGTGCAGGATCGCGACGCCGACCTGCTCCAAGAGCTTCGCGTCGCCCGGCGCGAGGCGCGGCGCGAGCGCGCCGTGCTCGCAGAACTCGAGCCGCGCCAGCGCCGCGCGGCGGCCGCGGTCGCGCGGCGGCGCGACGCGCTGGCCGCGATCAGCGCTGCGGCGGCGCGCCGGCGCGGCGCGCTGGCCGACGCGCGTGCGGCTCGCCTTGCGCTGCTCGGCGACGTCCGCGCCGACCGGCGGCGCTCCCAGCGGGCGCTCGGGCGCCTGCGGGGCGAACGCGAGCGGGCCGCGCTGCGAGCACTGGCCCGCTTGGAGCGCCAGCGCGACGCGGCAGCGGTCACGAAGGTCGGCCCGGGCGGCCCGTGGGCGATCCCCTACGCGATCGTGGAGTGCGAGTCGGGCGGGCAGAACCTCCCGTCCAACTCCGCGACCGCGTCCGGCTACTACCAGTTCATCGACTCGACCTGGCGCGGGCTGGGCGGCTCGACCCGGCACGCGTACCAGGCGACGAAGGCCGAGCAGGACCGTCTCGCCGGGCGCCTCTGGAACGGCGGGCGCGGTGCGGGCAACTGGGACTGCGCCGCCCTCGTGGCCTGAGCCGCACGCACCACCCTCGACGGCTCTAGATGAGGCATCTAGTGCGACGCCGCTCTCCGGTAGCGCGCGACCGCCAGCGGCGCGGCGATCGCGAAGATCGCCAGCGACCAGGCGAAGGCGCCCCAGACCGCGTTTCCGGCCTCCCCGCCGACCCACAGCGCGCGCATCGCGTCGACGGTCACCGTGAACGGGTTGACCTCGGCGACCGTCTGCAGCGCCGAGGGCATCGACTCTACCGGCACGAAGGCCGAGGAGATGAACGTCAGCGGGAAGACCGCGATGAAGCCGACGGAGTTCGCCGCCTCCGGGGAGGAGACGAGCAGCCCGATCAGCGCGAAGACCCACGAGAACGCGAAGCCGAACACGAGCAGGAGCGCCACGCCGGCGAGGATCTCGAAGATGCTCGCGTCGAAGGAGAAGCCGATGATCAGCCCCGTCACGAGCAGCACGACGATCGACAGGAGGTTCGTGACGATGTCGGCTGCGGTGCGCCCCGCGAGGACCGCCGGGCGCGCCATGGGCAGCGAGCGGAAGCGGTCGACCAGGCCCTTGTTCATGTCCTCGGCCAGTCCGAGCGCGGTCAAGAAGCCGCCGAAGGCGATGTTCTGGACGATGATCCCGGGAATCAGGAAGTCCTTGTAGCTGTCGTAGCCCGGCGTCTGGATCGCCCCGCCGAAGACGTAGACGAACAGCAGCACGAACATGACGGGCTGGACCGTCACGGCGAGCAGGAGGTCGGGGGAGCGGGGCAGGCGGACCAGGTTGCGCTCCGCGATCACTGCCGTGTCCGGGATCAGGCGGCTCATGCCGAGGCCTCCGCTTCGGTGGCGGCTTCGGCTGCGCGGCCGGTGAGCGTCAGGAAGACGTCGTCGAGCGTCGGACGGCGCAGCTCGAGGTCCTCGACCTCGAGGCCGGCCTCGCCCAGGCGCCTGACCGCCTCGACCAGCGCGCCGGCGCGGCGGCGGACCGTGAGGCGCACGAGGTTGCCGTCGGCGGCCGGGCGTTCGTCGCTCATCGGCGCGAGCGCGGCGATGGCGGCGTCTGCAGCGTCTGCATCGGCGAGCGTCACTTCGAGGCGCTCGCCGCCGACGCGGGCCTTCAGCTCGTCCGGCGTCCCCTCCGCGATGACCCTCCCGTGGTCGATGACCGCGATGCGGTCGGCGAGGCGATCGGCCTCGTCGAGGTACTGCGTCGTCAGCAGCACCGTCGTGCCGGCCGTCACGAGCGCCTCCACGGTCGCCCACAGGTCCAGGCGGCTGCGTGGGTCCAGGCCGGTGGTCGGCTCGTCGAGGAAGAGCACCGCGGGCTTGGCCACCAGCGCGGCGGCGAGGTCCAGCCGGCGCCGCATGCCCCCCGAGTAGGTGCTGGCCGGCCGCCCGCCCGCCTCGACGAGGTCGAACTGGGCCAGCAGCTCCTTCCCGCGCGCCTTGGCGTCGCGGCGGCGCATCCCGTAGAGCCGGCCGACCATCGTCAGGTTCTCCTGGCCCGTGAGGTTCTCGTCCACGGCGGCGTACTGGCCGGCGAGGCCGATGCGCGAGCGCAGCTCGGTCGCGTCGTCGACGACGTCGAGCCCGGCGACGCGCACCTCGCCGGCGTCGGGCTTGAGCAGCGTCGTGAGCACCCGTACCGCGGTCGTCTTGCCGGCGCCGTTCGGGCCGAGCAGCCCGAGCACGGTGCCGGGGGCGACGGCGAAGTCGATGCCGTCGAGCGCGCGGACGTCGCCGAAGGACTTCGTCAGGCCGCTGACGCTGATCGCGGGCGCCTGGGAGGCGGCACGCGGCGGCGTCTCGCGGTGGGTTGGGGGTGAGGCGGTGGAAGGCATGTCGGGCATCATCAGAGGGGTTTAGGTCAGTTCTCGTCCGCGATTGGTGGCATCGTCTGCACCACCATGACGACCTCCGGCCGGCTGCTCAAGCTCCTCTCCCTCCTTCAGACTCGCCGCGACTGGCCGGGAGAGGAGCTCGCCGGGCGCTTGGAGGTGTCGGGACGCACGATCCGCCGCGACATCGAGCGCCTGCGCGAGCTCGGCTACCCCGTCGACGCGCTCACCGGCCCGGCCGGCGGCTACCGCCTGCATGCGGGCACGGCGATGCCGCCGCTGCTGCTCGACGACGACGAGGCCGTGGCGATCGCGGTCGGGCTTCGGGCCGCCGCCGGCGCTGCGGTCTCGGGGATCGAGGAGACGTCGATCCGCGCGCTGGTCAAGCTGGAGCAGGTGCTGCCCAACCACCTGCGCCGCCGCGTCAACGCGCTGCAGTCGGTGACCGACACGCTCGCCGCCACCGGGCCGACCGTGGATCCGAAGTGCCTGACGGTCATCGCGGGCGCCTGCCGCGACACCCAGCGCCTGCGCTTCGCCTATCGCGCTCGGGACACCAGCCAGACGCGCCGCGAGGTCGAGCCGCACCGCCTGGTGCTGCTCGGGCGGCGCTGGTACCTCGTCGCCTGGGACACGCGCCGCGAGGACTGGCGCACGTTCCGCGTCGATCGGCTCTCCGAGCCCGCGGCGACCGGCGTGCGCTTCACCACCCGCGAGCTGCCCGAGGCCGACGCGGCCGCCTACGTGCTCAAGAACCTGTCGGGAGCGGTCTACCGCTACCGGGCGCGCGTCACGCTCCACGCACCCGCCGAGACGATCGGCGAGAGCGAGCGCCACCACGTGCATGGCGAGATCACCGCGCTCGACGAGCACACCTGCGAGCTGCGGACCTCCGACGACCACCTCGACTGGCTTGCGCTGCGCATCGGCATGCTGGGCGTCGCCTTCGAGGTGCAGGAGCCGCCGGAGCTCGTCGAGCGGGTGCGCGAGCTCGGCGCGCGCTTCACCAAGGCTGCGGGCGCGCCGGCCGCGTGAGCGATCTGCTCCATTGGCCCGCGTGACGTTCCTGCTGACCGCCCTAGCCGCCGCCGTCGAGCTGATCGAGGCGCTGGCCATCGTCCTCGCCGTCGGCGCCAGCCGATGAGGCCGGGGCGTGTCACTGTGAGCGCGACGTGCCGGGCTCGCTGCAGGGGCCGTGCAGAACGTGTGCCGCCGAGCCCGGGGCCGGAGGTCCTCGGCCGCGCGGTGCTACTTCGCGCTCACGAGCCCCATGAGATTCGGAACGCGCGACCGCCGCTGGTGCAACGGGACTTGAACAGCTCGTAGTTCGCGTAGTAGGTGCGGCAGCGCCACGAGGCGATGCGGAACCTGCCGCCGACTCGCGCTGCGTTGCCACTGACTCTGATGGGGCCGCGCTTCACGACCCGCGCGGAGGTTGTCCCGTTCGCCGTGGAACTTCGCGGTGGCGGTCCGGTGTTCAGGTGACGGGCGCGAGCGTAGCGGCGGGCTCGGTCGTGGTGGTGGTCGGGCTGGGTGGGGTGGTCGATCGGCTCGCCTGAGCGCGCCCGGCGGCAACGTCGCGCTCGACGGCCAGGGCGAGGGCGGCGAGGTGCTTGTAGCCGATGATCTTGCGGAACTGGGCTTCGGCTTCGAGCATCCCGGCCGCGGTCCAGCGCAGACACATGTCGCCGTTTTGCCAGCGCTTGACGTTGCGGCTGGTGGCGCGGCAGATCCCGATCATCGACTCGATCGGGTTCGTGCTGGAGAGGGTGCGCCACAGCTGTTCATCGACGCGCAGGCGCTGCAGGGTGACGGTCTCGGCCAGGCCCTCGCGCAGTGACGCGGCCGCGCCGGGGTGCGGGTGCGACAGCTCGCCCGCGAGTGCTTCCAGGCGCTCGATCGCGGCCTGGTGATCGGCGAGCTTCCAGGCCGCTCGCAGCTTGCGCTTGACGGCGGGCCGGTCGCGTTCGGGGAGGTGGTCGAGCACGTTGCGTTCCTTGTGCCTGACGCAGCGCTGGACGGGGACGGGCCCGAAGACCGCGTCGACGGCGGCCCGCAGCGCCTTGCCGCCGTCGAGGACGACGAGCACGCCTTGGTCGCAGTCCAGGCCCCGGTCGACGAGGTCGGCCAGCAGCTCGACGCAGACGCGCTTGTTCTCCGTCGAGCCGTCCCACAGGCCAAGTGGGACCTTGACGCCGTCGGTCGTGACGCCGAGCGCGACCACGCAGCAGCGGCCCTTGAGCTCGAGGCCGTCGAGCATCAGCGCGGCCAGGCGAACGTCGGCCAGCGAGCGCGACATCAGGGCGCGCAGGTGCTCGCCGGTGCGCCCGACGAACTCGCGGCTGACGGCCGACTTCGAGCTCGAGCGCTCCCGGTCGACGACGTCCTGGCCGACGGGCTCTCGCGTGCGCGCGAAGCGGCGCGTGCTCACGCCGGCGAGCATCTGCTCAAGCACGACCTTCGTCAGCGGGTCGCGATCGGCGAAGTGCGCGTAGGTGGCCATCGCGACCTCCCCGGAGCCGTCGGTGGCGCGCACCCGAGGGCGATCGACGGGCACCCGCCGGCCACCGAGCGTGACCTGCCCAGCCTCGTGGCCGTGACGGACCGCGGCACGCTCGACGTCGTGACGGCCCTTCGGGCCGACCACGTCGCAGACCTCTTCGGCCATCAACTCGGTCAGCACGCCCAGCCCGACCCCGACGCTCAGCGCCAACAGCCCTTCCTTCGCCGCGTCGGCCATCTCGCCGAGTGCCTCCTGCACGCGCTCTGGGAGCGCGTCGAACTTCGCGTGGCCGATCTCGTCGGCCGTCTGGTCTACGTTCTTCATGGCGGTCCTCTCCTTCGTCTCGATGGTCTTGTTCGCACTCGCCACGCTCCCAGCAGGAGCGGACAAGGCAGAGGACCGCCACCACTTCCATCAAGTTCTACGAGCTACGGGACAACCTCCGCGCGGCGCCGTTGCAGCTCAGTCCGCGAACGGAGGTGACCGTGACGAGGTTGAGCTGCCGCACCGAGCCCGGCACGTTGGTCCGGCAGTCGGCGACCCGGGCCCCCGCGGCTGCGGGAGGCGCTACGACGACCGCCATCCACGCGAGGAGGGCGACGGCTGCCGTCGCAGCCAGCGTCCACGTCGGCTTGACGCCCACCGGTGCAGGCCCACTCTCTCTCGAACTCATGCAGCCGAGGCTAACGGCCGCGAGACCGCTGTCGGCGAGGCCGGTCAGAGACGCTCCTGCGTGGCGGCGTCGCCGACCCCGTCGAAGTACTGGTCGAGCACCCGCTGGAACAGCGGAACGTCCGGTACGGCGCGCTCGAAGAGCGTCATCGAGGAGCGAAGCTTCGCGGCGTCCGTCTCGCCGAGGATCTCTCGCGCGGTCCGTCCGGTGAGCTCGGTCAGAACCCGCGTCGCCTCGATCAGACGCGGCCCGAGGACGGGGTGCTCGAGGTAGGCCTCGGCTTCGCCCAGCGAGGAGATCGCGTAGGTCCTGGCCATCGAGCTGCGTCCGAGGCCGGCGATCTGCGGGAACACGAACCACATCCAGTGGCTCTCCTTGCGACCCGCGCGCAGCTCGGACAACGCGCGCGCGTACGTCCCGTCGCGGTCCTGGGCCTCCGTGAAGCGCCGTAGCTGGTGAGGGTCGGTCATCGTCGTCGCACTGCTCTCCGTGCTCGCGGTAGCTGTTCCCGTGGGCGGCCGTAGGCTCTGCGGGGTGTCGGCGCAGCTTGACCGCTCCCGCCACCGTCTGCGCTGACCGACCGGCGCTGCGTCCGCACCCCACTCGAGGAGAACGTCGCATGAGCGCCAAGACCTGGTTCATCACCGGTACGTCGCGCGGCTTCGGCCGGGAATGGGCGGAGGCCGCCCTCGAGCGCGGTGACTCCGTGGCCGCCACCGCCCGCGACGCCAGCAGCCTCGACGCCCTCGTCGCTGCCCACGGAGACGCGGTGCTCCCGCTCTCCCTCGACGTCACCGATCGCGACGCGGCCTTCGCCGCCGTCGCCCGGGCGCACGAGCACTTCGGCCGCCTCGACGTCGTGGTCAACAACGCCGGCTACGGCCAGTTCGGCATGGTCGAGGAGCTCAACGAGGCGGAGTGCCGCCAGCAGATCGAGACGAACTTGTTCGGGGCGATCTGGGTCACCCAGGCGGCGCTTCCCTTCCTGCGGGCCCAGGGCAGCGGCCACTTCCTGCAGGTCTCCTCGATCGGCGGGATCTCCGCGTTTCCCACCGTCGGCATCTACCACGCGTCGAAGTGGGCGCTGGAGGGGCTGAGCCAGTCGCTCGCGTTGGAGACGGCCGGCTTCGGCATCAAGGTCACCCTCATCGAGCCCGGGGGGTACTCCACCGACTGGGGCGGCAGCTCGGCGAAGCACGCCGCGGCGCTTTCGGCCTACGACGACGTCCGTGAGCAGGCTGCCAACCGGCCCAGCCGGCGCGGCACTCCCGGCGACCCGGTGGCGACCCGGAACGCCGTGCTCACACTGGTGGACTCCGACGACCCGCCGCTGCGGATCTTCTTCGGCGAAGCGCCGCTGGCCATCGCCACCGCCGACTACGAGTCCCGCCTGGCGACCTGGAACGAGTGGCAGCCGCTGTCGGTCGCCGCGCACGGCGGGAAGGGCTGAGCGCCACTTCCTCTGGTGACCAGCGTGGCCAGTCGCCGCCCGTGGTCGTGCCACAGGTCGGGACGACTGGAGCGCTCTGACGCGTGTCTCGAGGGCGCCACGGCTCACGGAGCGGCGAAGTCCGGGACGGTGAGCGATCCATCCTCGGCCAGCGGGAAGCCGGGGTTGTGGGCGATCTCCCACGCGTGGCCGTCGAGGTCGACGAAGACTCCTGCGTAGCCGCCGTAGAAGGTCTCGGACGGTGGCCTCGAGACGGTGGCTCCCGCGCCGAGTGCGGTGGCGATGATCGCGTCGACCTCGGGCCTGCTGCGGACATTGTGGGCGAGCACGATGGCGCTCGAGGGGTGCGCCTCCCCCCGGACCAAGCCGCAGTCGATCGCGAGCTTGCCACGATCCCACAAGATCAGTGCCATCCCGCCTGCCTGCATGAAGACGGTCTGCTCGATCTCCTGCCCCCGCCACCCGAGTGCCTCGTAGAACGCCTTCGCGCGAACGACGTCGGCGACTCCGAGGGTGACCAGGCTGATCCGCTGCTCCATCGTCGCCCCAACATCGCACGGGACACGGACCGACTGCGACCCCCCTGGTGCAGCTCACCGCTTCGTGCGCACGGCTTGGGCGTCGGAAGGCTCGCCGCCGTCGAACAGGCTCCACTTGCGCGCGAAGTCGACGAGATGTCGCTCGACCTACTCGCCGGTTGAGGCGTCGAAGCGCTAGACGGCGAGACGGAGGCTGTCGTCTGCGACGGCGCAGCAGGTCCGCTGTAGAAGCGTCCGGTGGAGCTCTGCGGGTGCTTCTCGCTGGCGAACGTGAGGACGAAGGCGTTTCGTGCAGTCGAGCGGACCGAGGCTGCTCGTCATCGAGCGCCTGCTCCTCCGGGTGGACCGCGAAGTGGTTGCCGCGGCCACGATGGGTCGCGGCCTACGCCCCATCAGAGAAGCCGAAAGCCCCGCCAATCCGGGGCTGTTGCACAAAGCCCGCGTGAGCGGGCTTTGTCGTGTCCGGGGCGGGGAGAAGACTTCACGATATGGCGCAGAACTTCTTGGGCTGTGATCGTGAGCAGGCG
>JAABUN010001137.1_pt1 | contig 62539 bp, 59 predicted proteins | sample 5559311 | NCBI WGS metagenome assembly JAABUN01 (sample SAMN10711877, study PRJNA513370) | rock metagenome | isolation source: Antarctica rocks | place: Antarctica: Victoria Land, Siegfried Peak sud
CTCGGTCAGGGTCACGATCGCCTTCTTGGACATGGCGCCTCCTGCACGCTTCGCGTCGCCCGCCGAGGCTATCGAGGCTAGCACCCCGCCGCACACCTTGCAAATCACGCCTGACAACCCACTAGCGCATCCCAGCTAGAGCACAACGGTCATAGCGCGGGGGTGGGGCGATGCTCCCACCCCCGCGCATGCGTAGAGGGAGAACGATGGACCTGGGCTTGCGCGACAAGGTGGCCCTGATCACCGGCGCGTCGCGGGGTATCGGCGCGGCAACCGCGCAGCTCCTGGCCGACGAAGGGGTCGATATCGTCGTCTGTTACGGCAGCGATCGCGCTGGCGCAGAGGCGACCGCAGCTGTGGTGCGCGCGGCAGGACGCCGCGCCTGGACCTACGGGATCGATGTGCGCGATGCGGCGGCGGTCGACGCGGCCTTCGTCGCGATCGGGCGTGAGGTCGGCGGCCTCGATATCCTGATCCTCTGCGCCGGGCAGAACATCGTCACGCAACTCCCCGACCTGACCCCCGCCGAATGGGATTTGATCGTGGCGACCAACCTGAATGGCCCCTTCTATGTCCTGCACGCCGCGATCCCGCTCCTGCGCGATGGCGCGGCGGTGGTGGCGGTGGCGAGTGTCGCGGGGCAGACCGGCGCGCCGCATCACGCCCACTACGCCGCCGCGAAGGCGGGCCTGATCAACCTGGCGAAGAGTGCCGCGCGGTCGCTCGCGCCGCGCGTGCGGGTGAACAGCATCGCGCCGGGGATGACCATGACGCAGATGGGCATCGAGACGGCGGTGGGATTGCCTGCGGACTACGCGCAGACGAAGTTGCTGTCGGGGCGCTTCGCCGAGCCGGAAGAGATCGCGCGCGCGATCGCCTTTCTGGCGAGTCCGCTCGTCGGATTCATCACGGGGGCAACGCTCGATATCAACGGCGGACGGGAGTTGCGCTGATTTGGCGCATACCCTGTCGGCTCCGGCACAGGATTCCGGTGACAAAGAATAGGGCGAGCGGAGAACCGCTCGCCCTGGCGCTTTTAATTGTGATGTTGTGGCGCTCAGCCCATCGACATCGAGCGGGCGCGGAGTCCGCGATCGCTCTGCTCGATGTCGATGCTGATGTCATCGCCTTCGCGGATATCCGTGCCGGCGAAGAGAGAGCCGTGGACGTACACATCGTCGCCGATGCTCTCCACGCGGGCGAAGAGGAACCGACCCGAAGGATCGATCCGCATCACATTCGCCGGAACCGCGCCGATGGGCACCGGGCCGCTGTAGGGCTCGCGGGTGCGCCGAGCACGACCTGCACCATAGGCGTCATCGCCGGATGTGGTCTCGCGTCCGCTGACGTTGTCATACAGGCGTTGCCGCGAGGCCGGAATCGCCTCGACATCCTGTGTCACGCGCACATCCGCCGCTTCGGGGCCTTTCTGGCCCTGCCGCAACGAGAACTCGACCCCCTGACCATCGATCAACCAGGGACGCCCGTCGGCGATCGAGTTGCGGTGGACGAAGAGATCTTTGCCCTCCTCGGTGGTAATGAAACCGTACGCCTTCTCCGGGTTGTACCATTTGACCATTCCGGTCCCTTGACCGCTGCTCATGCCTTGATCCTGCCCTTTCCATGTACTCGGCATTTTCCCCTGGTGCCGTGAAACTGACTCTCGAGGAGTCATCTTTCTACCCCAAATTATAGCACACCTTACGCACATGCCAATGTTCGGAATGCACAACTTTTATCGGCCATTATGGACAATGATCGTCCGTTATCACCGCATAGACACGGGCGAGGTTGCCGAGATCGCGCCTGGCGCGATACAAGAGGGCTAGCGCCAGGATGATCCGTGTGCTGCGCGACGGTGTGGGGAAAGGGGATGAATACGATGGAGCGCGTCGCTTTCCTGATCGATCTCAAGCCTGGTGCCGATCCGATGGAATACAAGCGTCGCCACGACGCCCTCTGGCCGGAGATGGCGGCGACCCTGCGCGGGGCCGGCATTCGCAACTACAGCATCTTCCTGCACGGCGCGATCCTGTTCGCCTATCTGGAATGCGAAGACTTCGCCGAGATGGTGCGGTCCCTGGCGCACGACCCGGTCGACGCGCGCTGGCAGGAGCACATGCGCGACATGATCGGCGTGACGGTTGATCCCGAGACCGGCTTCGCCCACCGCCTGCCCGAACTGTTTCACCTGGGGTGAACGCGCCCGCCAGCAGCGTCGGGCGTGAGACCGCAAGCGAAGGAGCAGCCCGATGGCCCACGACCTCCGAATTCGCCGCCTGACCGTCCATCAGTACGCGCGGGCGGTGGAAGACGTCGGCTACGACTATAACGGCTTCAATGACGTGTATCAACCGGGGAATCGCGCCACCCGTGGCGGGTATGTCTTCACCATCGAGACCGACGCCGGGATCACCGGTGAATACGTCGGCGGGAGTGGCGTCGCCTACGCGCAGGTGGCGATGGTGGCGCACTATCTCCTGGGCAAGCACGCGATGCAGCGCGAGATCATCTGGAACGACCTGAAGCGCGCCCTTCGCAAACATGACCGCTTCGGGATGGCCCCGATCGACATCGCCCTCTGGGACATCGCGGGCAAGGCGTATGACGCGCCAATCTACGAGCTGTTGGGCGGCTATCGCACGAGCCTCCCGGCCTATGCCTCGACCTATCACGGCGATGAGAACGGCGGTCTCGACAGCCCCGAGGCCTTCGCCGACTTCGCGGTCCAGTGCAAGGAGATCGGCTACCCGGCTTTCAAGATCCACGGCTGGGGGACGGGGCCGATCGCACGCGAGGTGGCAACGGTGCTGCGGACCCGCGAGGCGGTCGGGGACGAGATGGACCTGATGCTCGACCCGGCCTGCGAATACAACACCTTCGCCGACGCGCTGAAGGTCGGGCGGGCGTGCGACGCGGCGGGCTTCTTCTGGTACGAGGATCCGTTCAAGGATGGCGGGATCTCGGCGTTCGCGCACCGTAAGCTGCGAGGGCTGATCGAGACGCCGATCCTGCTCGGCGAGCACGTCCGCGGCTTCGAGTTGCACGTCGATCAGATCGTCGCCGATGGCACCGACTACGTGCGCGCCGATGCCGATTACGACGGTGGGATCACCGGCGTGATGAAGCTGGCACATGCCGCCGAAGGGTTCGGGCTCGACTGCGAGATTCACGCGCCCGGCCCCGCGCACCGGCACTGCATGGCGTCGATCCGCAACACCAATTACTACGAACTCGGCCTCCTTCATCCGAAGGTTGTCCGCAAGGCGGGGGGCGGCGGCATCTACGCCGACGGTTACTCCGACGCGCTCACGTCGGTGGACACGCGCGGCCATGTGCCGGTGCCGCAGGGACCGGGCCTCGGCGTGACGATCGATTGGGACTGGGTGCGCGCGCACGAGACGGGAAAGGTCGTCTACGAATAAACTCGCAAGATGACATAACTATATCTCGAAAGGGCCACGACCAGGCCTGGTCGTGGCCCTTTCATACGAAATCCGTCTGTATCATTGCGGTATGGATTCGCCCCGGTACCCATGCGTGGCACCGCCATAACGCAAGCGCGCAACAGGATTCCGTATCGTATCCTCGGTGTGCAGGTAGAGGATCAGTGCGCCGCCGCGACCTGTGGCACACGGTCGTTCCCGGCGAGCGCCGTCAGGCTGTCGCGCCGGAAGCCGATCCAGACGGCCAGGGCGGTTAACGCCCAGCCGGGGATGCAGACCGCCCAGACCGCTGGCAGGGGTGCGCCGAAGGATTTCACCAGCACGAACGCGAGCCCGACCCCCAGCCACATCCCGAGGGTGTTGCAGATCAGCGGCAGGCGCGTGTTGCCCGCCCCGCGCAGCGCGCCGGTCCAGACGAAGCTCTGCCCCCAGAGGGGGAGGGAGAAGGCGAGCACGCGCAGGCTCTGTGCGCCGAGGTCGCGCACCGCCGCGTCGTCGGTGAAGAGCCCCATGATCTGCGGGGCGAGCAGGAAGAAGAGCAGTGCCATACCACCCATCCAGATCGAGGCCCAGGCGGCGGCGGCACGCGCCGCCGCCCGCGCGGCGAGCGGATGCCCCGCCCCCAGGCTCTGCCCGACGAGGGTGCTGGCGGCGATGCTGAAGCCGATACTCGGCAGGAAGCCGACCGAGAGGGCGTTGAAGCTGATTCGCTGCGCCGCCAGCGCGCTCGTGCCGAGCGCCGCGATGATGATCGTGAAGACGGTGAAGGCGGTGGCGATCAGCGTCTGCTCGATCGCGGCGGGGACGCCGAGCGCCAGCGTCTGTCGCACCGCCGCGAAGCGTGGCCGCCACCCCGCTCGGCCGCGCAGGCGCAGCAGCCCGCGCCCGCGCACGAGCACCGTCAGGAGGATGGCCGCGCCGACGAATCGACTCGTCGCCGCCGCCCAGGCCGACCCCTCGGTACCGAGCGCCGGGAGGCCGAGATGGCCGTAGATCAGCGCCCAGGCGAGGCTGGCGTTGATCAGGTTGTCGAAGATGCCGACGAGCATCGGAGTCCGGGTGTCGCCCGCGCCGCGCAGGAGCGCGCCGCAGATGAAGACCAGCATCAGCCCCGGCAGGGTGATCATGGTGATCCGCAGATACCCGATCCCGACCGCCGCGACCTCCGGCGTGACGCCGAACGCGCCGATGACCTGCCCCGCGCCGAGCGCGCCGAGGAGAGCGACGGGGATCGCGCCGAGCAGGCCCCAGATAATCGCCTGCTTCGCGACGCTGACCGCCCCGGCAGCGTCGCGCGCGCCGATCGCGTGCGACACCATGATCGACGCGCCGATCGTGACCGCGCTGAGGATCGAGATCAGGAAGAAGAGCACTTGTAGGGCCGTCCCGACGCCGGCGGTCGCGGTCGCGCCGAGGCGAGCGACGAGGATCGTGTCGACCACCCCGACCATCGTTTCGAGCAGATTCTGCGCGATGATCGGCCAGGCGAGCCCGATCACGCGGATATACATCGCGGCGCGGGCGAGCGGCGGTTCGGTGGCGCGTTCACCCACCGGCATCGTGCGCTCTTCGACCAACTCGATACTCACCCTATCCCCCTACGAACAGCTGCGGTCGTGCATGCGCATGCCGCACCCCGCTCCTAACTGTACTCGGTCGCGATCGTTCCGAGTACGGTCTACCGGTAGGCCATAGACCTGTACTCCCGATCAGCGTGCCACCTGTCGTAACTGGCTGGCACGGAAGATGCACAGTTGGGAGGGCGCTGCTCTGGCGCAAACCTGTGGCGGTGGCTGACGATACGAGGATGGAGTGGCGGAGATGGCTGAGCCGACGAACGATGAGAAGCGCAAGAAACTGGTGGAACTCATTCGCAAAGTAAAGTTCACGATGCTGACGACGACCGAGGCGGACGGCAGTCTACGGAGCCGCCCGATGACGATGCTGGACGAGGATCTCGCCGAGGAACTCTGGTTCTTCGTCGGCTCGAATTCCGGCGCGGTGGCCGAGATCAAGGCCGACTCCCAGGTCAACCTCGCCTTCGCCGATACCAGTTCGAACGTCTACGTCTCCCTCTCCGGTACGGCGGATGTGGTGCGCGATCGGAAGAAGGCCGAGGAGCTTTGGAATCCGATCTACAAGGCATGGTTCCCCGATGGCCTGGATGACCCGAACCTGGCGCTGCTGCGCGTGCGCGCCACCGAGGCGGAATATTGGGATAGCCCCGACTCCAAGGTGGTGCAGGCCGTCGGCTTCGTGAAGGCGCTTGTCACCGGCAAGGAGGCCGATGGCGGCAAGAACGAGAAGGTCGCGCTCGGCGACGACTAACTCATGCCGCTTCCTTGCTGGTAGGGTGGGTCACGTTGCCCCGCGCTATCGGCGAGCAGCGGACAACTGTCGGTCCGGCACGAGACATGGGCGAGGCTTGGAAAGAGGACGAGCATGGCGAACGAGTTGACTGGACACAAAATTGCGTTTCTGGCGACCGATGGCGTGGAGCAAGTCGAGCTGACCGGCCCGTGGCAGGCGTTGCGGGACGCTGGCGCGATGCCCCACCTGATCTCCCTGAAGGCGGGCGCGATCCGGGCGGTCAATAACGACACCGAGCAGGGCGACACCTTCCCGGTCGATCAGACGGTGCAGGAGGCTCGGGCGTCCGATTATGACGCGCTCGTCCTCCCCGGCGGCGTCGCCAACCCCGATCACCTGCGGATGGACAAGGACGCGGTGCGCTTCGTCAAGGAGTTCTTCCTGGCGGGCAAGCCGGTCGGCGCGATCTGCCATGGACCGTGGATGCTGGTCGAGGCCGATGTGGTGCGCGGGCGCACCGTGACCTCCTGGCCGAGCCTCCAGACGGACATCCGCAATGCGGGCGGCAACTGGGTCGACAAGGAAGTACAGAGTGATCACGGCCTGGTGACGAGCCGCAACCCGCACGATATCCCGGCCTTCAACAAGAAGATCGTCGAGGAGTTCGCCGAGGGGCGGCACGAGGCGCACGCACAGCTCGCCCGCGCCGATGCCGGCGACGGCGTCTCTTAACACTTTTCAAGGTGGTGCGCTCGCGCCCCTGTCGTCGCCCCGTCACCTGCGGGCGGGGTGACGACCCCCCGGCAGGATTGCACCGCTGGCTCCCCGTGGTGATCAATATCGATCGCTCACGCTTTGGCGTATTGCGCGAGAACTTCTTGGTACTTCCTCCTGGCCTGCTATCGCTAGGCGCTGGCCTGCTATCGCTAGGCGTGGCGAAGCCCATGCGGGCGCTGTGAGGTGGGTCATAACAAATGGAGCAAAACACCGATGGGTACAGGACAGCCAACTGCCGGGCAGATGGTCGGCGGCGCGCGCGGCACGACGCGGATGCTCGGCTTCGCCCTCTCGCATGAGCAGTTCCCCTCGCCGAAACTGGTCGAATTGGCGGTCGCGGCGGAGGGCGCCGGGTTCGATCTCCTCTGGACGAGCGACCACTTCCAGCCCTGGATGGCGAACCAGGGCCATGCCGGGCAGGCGTGGGTCACGATGGGGGCGCTCGGCCAGCGCACGAGACGGATCCCGTTCGGCACCGGCGTCACCTGCCCGACGTATCGTTATCACCCTGCCGTGGTGGCGCAGGCGTTCGCCACGCTCGGGCAGCTCTATCCAGGGCGCGTGTTCCTCGGGGTCGGCTCGGGTGAGGCGCTGAACGAGCAGGCGGCGACCGGCCAGTGGGCCGAGTGGCAGGAGCGCTCCGATCGTCTGGTGGAGGCGGTGGAGCTGATCCGCCAGCTCTGGACCGGCGAGGAGATCGACTTCCAGGGCCAGTTCTTCCAGACGAAGGGGCGGCTCTACGACATCCCGGAGCAGCCGGTCCCCCTCTACGTCGCCTCGAACGGTACCAAGAGCATGCGCCACGCCGGCGAGGCGGGGGATGGCCTGATCACCGATGGCGAGAGCCTGGCCGACGAGGAGCGCATGACGATCTTCCGGGAGAGCGCACAGGGGAAAGGCAAAGAGCCATCCTCCCTGCCGATCATCGTGGAGCAGTTCGTGGTCGTCGGAGGCAAGGCCGAAGCGGAGGAGTGCGCCACCAACTGGCGCTTCATTCCCAACGCCTGGACCTCATTCGTCGATGAGCACGACCCGCGCAAGATCCTCGCGGGGGCCGAGCGCGAACTGAGCCTGGAGGATGCCTACGGCAAGTGGACCGTCGGGGACGACGCGGCAACCCACGTGACGGCGTTGCAGAAGCTTTACGATCAGGGCGCGACGCAGATCATTGTCCACGCCGGGCAGCACGATCAGCAGCGGGTACTCGACTTCTACGGCAAGGAAGTTCTGCCGCAGCTCCGTGCCGCCGGAACTCTCCGCGCGAGCACCGACTGAGCAAAAGGGTGTGGCGCGGGCGTGCCGGATAGGGCTTGACAAACCGGCACGCCCGCGCTATGGTACGCACATCAGCGATGCGGCCCCCGGAGACGGGTCGAAGCCCCCGCAAGAGGGCAGCGGCGCGGGAATGGGGAAGCGGGTCAGGGCCATGTAGCTTTTGGGCGAAGGTTCGGGACACGCAACGGCGGAGCCGCAAGGTCGAGCCGGATCGCCACAACGCCGATCGCAGGGATGCCGATGGCCTTTCGGGGTTGTCGGCATCCGGCGTTTAACGAGAGTCGGCGGTCGGCAGTCGGCGGTCGGCAGAGAGAAGAGTCCGTGGTCCGCAGAGAAGTTTGTTGACACGTGCTGCCTCATGTCAGTGCTGCGCCACCACTGCCGACTGCCGACTGCCGACCGCCGACCGCCTCCGAGGAGCAATCACCGATGCCGCGACTCTTGCGCCTGAGCGATGTCCGCCCGACTGCTGAGGGGGCACAGCCGTCGGGCTACCGCCTGCGCGGGCACGGCCACCTGAACCTCGGGCTCCTCTCGCTCCTCAGCCTCGTGGCGTTGCCGGTGGCGCTGATCGTCTTCGCGCAGATCACCGCGCCGCTTGGCGGGCCGCTCGATCTGGGCGGTGGGCACATTGCTTTCGCGATCGGGCCGTTCGACCTCCTGCTGGTCCTGCTGGCGGCGCTGGTGGTACTGCCCGTCGTTCACGAGCTGATCCACGGCGCGGTCGCCTGGGTCCTGGGCGGTCGCCCGGTCTACGGGATCGGACCGGGCGTCGCCTTCTGCCACTTCCGCGAGTTCGTCGGGAAGTGGCCTTACGCCGCGATCCTCGTCGCCCCGTTGCTGGCGATCTCGCTCGGCGGCGCAGTGCTGATGCCGCTGGCCCCCACGATCCTGCGCGGCCCGCTCCTTGCCCTGATGGTGACCAATGCCTCCGGGGCGGTCGGCGATCTGTCGGCACTCTGGCAGCTCGTCCGTTTCCCCAGTGATATCCTGATCGCCGATACTAACGCGGGGTTCGAGGTCTACGAGCCGGGCGCAGTCGCCCCCGCTATCGAGGGTGATCCAACCATCGGCGCTGCTTGATCGTACTCGCCCGGTTAGGATCTGACCCCCTCGGGAGGGTGGCGCGCGGTTGGGCAATATGCCACAATGGCGACACGATCCGAAGAAATCGATGGTCATGTGCGCGGCGGGATGACGCGCCTGCTGGAGGGCTTGAATGGCTCGCATCGGGATCCTGGTCGTGGCGTATAACGCCGAGGCGACCCTGGGGAGCGTGATCGATCGGATCCCGGCCCCGATCATGGAGAAGGTCGAGGAGATCTTCGTCTTCGACGACGCGAGCCAGGACCGCACGATCGTGGTCGGCCAGGAGTACGAGCGGCGGCTCGGCAACGGCAAGCTCGTCATCCATCGCAACCCGGTCAACCTGATGTACGGTGGCAATCAGCAGCGCGGCTATCGCTACGCGATCGAGCGCGGCATGGACATCGTCGTCCTCCTCCACGGCGACGGGCAGTACGCCCCCGAGGTGATGGATCGGCTGCTCGCCCCGCTCGAAGCGGGGGAGGCCGACATGGTGATGGGCTCGCGGATGCTGATCAAGGGCGGCGCGATCCGGGGTAACATGCCGCTGTACAAATTCGTCGGCAACAAAATCCTCACCCGGACGCAGAACTTTTTGCTCGGCACCAAACTTAGCGAGTTCCATTCGGGCTACCGCGCCTATTCGGTCGCGGCGCTCAGCACCATCCCCCTCGGCACGATGACGAAGAACTGGCATTTCGATACGCAGATCATCCTGCACTTCCTGAAGCGCGGCTATCGGGTCAAGGAAGTGCCGATCCCGACATACTATGGGGACGAGATCAGCCATGTCAATGGCATCCCCTACGCCATCAACTGCATCCGCGAGTCGCTAGTCTTCGCGCTCGCCTATCGCTGGAGAATCCGTGGACGATCGGACGCTACACTACCGCTTGCATCGCGACCCGAGGAGTAGCCACCAGCAGATCGCCCGGCTGACGCGCCGTCTCGGGGCCTCGCCGGTCCTCGATGTGGGCGCGGCGCAGGGGATCTTGGCCCAACTCGTCGCGGGCAGCGGCCTGATCCTCGATGCGGTGGAGCCGAACCCCGCGTGGGCCGCGCGCGCGCAACCGCTCTATCGCACCGTCCACATCGGCACGGTGGAGGGGGCCTCGCTCATGCCCAGGACGTATCGCACGATCGTCTGCGGCGACGTGTTGGAGCATACCGCCGACCCGATGGCGGTGCTGGGGCAACTGCGCGCCGTCGCGACCGACGATGCGGTCTTCATCATCTCCCTGCCGCACGTCGCACACCTGGCGATCCGGCTCCTCCTCCTCCTGGGGCGCTTCCCCCGGATGGAGCGCGGCATCCTCGACCGGACGCACCTCCATTTCTACACGCGCGACACGGCGGAGGAGACGCTGCGCGCCGCCGGGCTGCGCGTCACGCACGCCTACCCGACCGGTATCCCGCTCGACGAACTCTGGCCATCCGGCGAGGGGAGCGTCGCCTACCGCCTCATGCAGCGGGCGCAGCACCTGGCGCTGCGGCTCGCGCCGCGCCTCTTCGCCTTCCAGTGGATCTTCGTCGCCTGCCCCGCCGACCCCGCCGCGTGAGCGCGTCGCCTGTCTCGCCGCGTGCCATCGCGGTTTCGCGCGCGGACGAGGCGGTCCCCCCGGTGGCGCGGGAAGGCGACAATGCCTACACCCTCGCCGCGCCGCTGCTGACGGTGACGGCGCTCGCGCTGGGGGCGGCACTCCAACTCAGCGACGGGCACTTCACGCCGAAAGCATTCCCCTGGCTGACGGTCGCGCTCGTCGTCTCCCTGCTGGCGGTGGCGGCACCGCTCCTGCCGCGTGTCTCGTTCTCCGCCCGCGCGCTCACGACGTTGCTCGGCGTGGGCTGCCTCCTACAACTTGCCGCGTTCTCGATGAAGCCGCCGGGCATTTATCTCACCGCCACCTGGCGGCGCGACCACACACCATTTTTCGGCGGTTTGCTCGTCGCCGCGCTCCTGATCGGGATCGGCTGGTGGTCGCCACGCCCGCTGCGGCGCTGGTGGTTCCCGGCGCTGCTACTCGTCCATTTCCTGCTCGGTGCCTGGGTGATCCGCGGGTCGCCCGCGCCACCGATCGACGTCTTCGTCTTCCAGCAGGAGAGCGCCGCCGCCCTGTTGCGCGGCGCGAATCCCTACGGGCTGACCTTCCCGGACATCTACGGGAGCAAGCCGTACTACGGGCCGGGGCTGGTCGTCGATGGGCGGCTGAACTTCGGCTTCCCCTACCCGCCGCTGAGTCTCTTTCTGGCGTTGCCGGGCTATCTGCTGGCCGGGGACTATCGCTTCTCGCAGTTGTTGGCGCTGACCTTGGCGGGCGTTCTCCTGGCCCTCGCGCGGCCCGATCGGATCGGCGCGCTGGTGGCGACGCTCCTCCTCTTCTCGCCACGGGTCTTCTTCGTCCTCGAACAGGGCTGGACCGAGCCGTTCGCGATCGCGCTCCTGGCCGCGACGGTCGCCTGCGCCCGTCGCTGGCCGCGCGCGCTGCCACTGGCGCTCGGCCTGCTGCTGGCGGTCAAGCAGACGATGGTCTTCATCCCATTGCTCGCCTTCCTGCTGGTGGGCGGGCTCGGCGGCTGGCGCGATTGGCTGCGCCTCCACTGGCGGGCGGGGCTGGTCGCGCTCATCGTCACCCTGCCGCTGGCGCTCGGCGAGGTGCGCGGCTTCATCACGGCGGTGATCACCTTGCAGCTCTACCAGCCGCAGCGGAGCGACGCGCTCAGCTACGTGGCCGCACTCGCGCGGGCAGGGCTCCCCGCGCCGACCTGGCTCGCCTTCGTGGCGCTCGTGCCGGTCCTGGCGCTGGCCCTCTGGCGCGGCGCGCGCGGCCCGGCGGGCTTCGCCACCGCCGTGGGCGCGCTCTACCTGGTCTTCTTCGTGCTGAACAAGCAGGCGTTCTGCAACTACTACTTCTTCGCGCTCGGGGCGCTCTGCTGCGGGATCGCCGCGACACAGCCGGTCGCCTCGACCGTCGCGCCGTCGCGCCACCAGAGCAGCGCCACGAAGCCCGGCACCGCCACCCGCTCGTAGCGCGCGCCCGCCCCCCGCAGCCACCCCTCGCACGACTCCGACGAACCGCGTAGCGCGTCCGTCGTGAAGATGTAAGCGACGAGCGGGGCGGCTTCGTAGCCCTGGCGATAGGGGGTGTAGCGATCGCTGCCCGGATCGGTCGGCACGACGATCGGCGTCTCCTGCCAGAGGAAGGTCAGGCGATAGGCGAGCCAGTATTGCGCCGCGCCGTACCGCACGCCGCGTTCGCGCAATGCCGCGCCCAGCGCCGCCTCCTCGGTCGCCACGCCGCGCGCGTCGTGGACGGGGCGGAGTCCCTGCACGTAGGGGCCGAAGCTGAGCCAGCTCCCGACGATCGCCGCCAGGGCGTAGGGGGCGAGCGCGAGCAAGAAGCGCCGCCCGCGGAGGAGCCGCGCCGCCGGGGCGAGCGCGAACGGGGTCGCCCAGATGATCGGCGCGAGGTAGCGCGCGGCCCAGAGGTCGATCGGGCTGCGGGAGAGGAGGAAGCCGACGATCGTCGTCGCGGCGACGATCGCCCCGAACGCGCCGAGTCGCCGAATCGACCAGGGAAGGCGGCGTAAGGGGAGCGCCGCACCGCCGCAGACAAGTCCCGCCACGAGCAGGAACGCGCCGACAAGCTGGATCGCCCCGAAGAATGCCGGTGGCTGCCAGCGATCGGGGTAGAGCTGCGCGCCGGGGATGTAGATCTGCATGCTGAGTAGCATCGGCAGGCACGTCTCCCAGAGGAGCGCGGCGTTGCGGCGGATCGTCGCGAACGACAATGTGTTCGCCTCGACGGTGTTCACCCCCGGCGTGACCGCCAGCCGGGAGAGGGCGAAGATCAGCGCCCCACCAGCAGCGCCGAGGGCGCAGGCACCGATCCGCCGCCGCAGGGTCGGGCGGGTGGGCGCGTCGTCCCGGCAGCAGGCGAGCACGAGGAAGCCGAGGGCGGGCAGGAATTGCAGGGTGAAGAGATCGAGGTAGGGGGCGACGAGCGCCAGCCCGCTCCCCAGCGCGAGTCGGATGGACGGGCGCTGCGCGCGACTCGCGCCGTCCAGGAGCCAGACCGCCGCGATGACCGCCGTGATCGCCCACTGGCGCGGCGGGTAGAGGATCACGCCGTTGATCGGGATCGCGGTGAAGACGACCGGCAGCGTGGCCGCCGTCGCCGCCAGGGACGCGAGGTGCCGCCGCAACGTGGCGAAGGTCAGCCCGATCAGGAGCAGGTGCCCGCAGAGCGGGACGAGCATCAGCGTCAGCGGGCGCGGGCCGGTGACGGCGAAGCCGAGGGCGATCAGGAGCGCGTCGAGGGCGCTCTGGTAATTTGTCCCCCAGATGAACCACGACCATTCGCCGCGCAGGATGTGCAGCGCCTGCAAGCCGACGATCGCTGCGTCGGCGTGCGACCCCGCCGCGTTGTAGAGCGCAGGGATCTGGCCCAGGACGGCCAGCGCGCAGAGCAGCAACGGTATCGCGGCACCATGCACCAGGCGTGCGACCGCTGCGCGCTGGCGGGGCGGGGGGGGCAGGGAGGGGGGCGTCGCGGTGGCGGCGGGGTGGGCCATCGCTCTCCATCTTCGCTGTATCCGGCGCGCCGCGCGGGCGAGGCGACGCGGTAATCGTACCCCGGCCCCGCGCCCGTCGCCATCGCCGAAACAGAATGCGCCATTTGCCCGTAGATGGTGCCGTGTGGCGGTGGCCCGTGCGCTGCGATCAGGGAGTGCCTTGTGGGTCGGACTCCCCGATACGGCATCGACCCGCCGAGCCGGGTGCTACACTTGGGTGAGCCGGACCGATGCCGCCGGTGGAAGGGTTGGGATGGTCATGCAAAAGTTGCGAACGCTGCTGTTGCTCCTCGTCGTGGCGGGGCTCTGCGCCGGACTGGCCTCCTTCGTCAATCCGGGGTCGGTGCTGGCCGCCGACGTTGTCTACAATCGTTTCGACGTGGGCATCGCGGTCCAGTCGAATGGCGATTTTCGCGTTACCGAGACGCAGGACATCACCTATCCGAGTGGGACATTCACGCGTGCCGCGCGGACGATCAACATCAACAATGTGACGGACATCAAGGATGTCGCCGTTAGCGAGGGGACGCGGAACTACACGCAGGCGCAGGGTGGCACGACGGCCAACACCTTCATAACCACGCGCAAGACCACGGCAGGCGACAAGTTTCTCCAGGTCGATTGGTTCTACGCGCAGGCTGCCGGGCAGACTCGCACCTTCGTCATCTCCTACACCGTCGTCGGCGGGTTGCGGATCTACGACAACGGCGACATCGCGGATTGGCAAGCGCTTGGTAATGCCCTCTCGGCGAATGTCACCGCCTCCACGGTGACGGTGACCCTGCCGCAGGCGGTCGCCGATACGTCGATGATCAAGACCGATTCGCGCGGCGCGGCGGCGCAGGCCGCCGTAGTTGACGCGCGGACGGTGCGTTTCACCGCCGGGCCGGTCGGCAAGGCCGACGGGTTGGAGGTGAAAGTCACCGTCCCGCACGGCCTGGCCAGCGCCACGGCCCCCGCCTGGCAGAGTCGGTTCGACGCCGCCCAGCAACGCGACGCGGTCGGTAATCTGATCACCGTCGTCTCGGCGGCGTTCGGCTTCCTGATCCTGGTCGGCGGGGTGGTGGGGCTCTATCTCCTCTGGTATCTGCGCGGGCGCGACCGCTACGCCGGGCTCGTCGCCGATTACCTGCGCCAGCCGCCGAGCGACCTCAGCCCCGGCGTTGCCGGGACGCTGATCGACGAGCGCGCCGATCTCCAGGATGTCCTGGCGACTTTCACCGATCTCGGGCGTCGTGGGGTACTGAAGATCGATGAGCAGCAGGCCCCCGGTCCTTTCGGGCTCGGCGGCACCCGCGACTTCGTGGTGACGCGCATCTCCCATGAGCAGCCGTTGAGCAAGTTCGAGCAGACGCTGATCGACACGATCTTCATCGGCGGGGACGAAGAGGTCCGCCTGAGCCAGATCAAGGCGAGTATGGTGGCCTCGCTGCCCCGGTTCGGCGGGGAGCTATACGCCGAGGTGGTGGAGCGCGGCTACTTCGACCGGAGCCCCGAGGCGACGCGCGCGCGCTACAAGGGCTTCGGGATCACGCTGATCGTCCTGGCGTTCGTCTTCTGGATCGCCGTGTCGGTCCTCTTCGGCGGGATCGCCCACGGATTGACGGCGACCGCGATCCCGCTGGCCTTGATCGGGGTGGTGCTGATCTTCCTCTCCCGCGTGATGCCCGCCAAAACGCTCAAGGGGGCCGAGGAATCGGCGAAGTGGAACGCCTTCCGGCGTTACCTCGCCAATCTGGAGAAGTACGACAACCTGGAGAATGCGAAGGATATCTTCGAGCGCTATCTTCCTTATGCGACCGCCTTCGGCCTCGATCGCAGCTTCATCCAGAAGTTTGCCAGCGTCAGCACCCCCGCGCCGCAGTGGTACTCCGGCGGGGGCGGGCCGATCATCATCGGCGGCCCGGGCGGCGGCTATTACGGCGGATCAGGCGGCGGCTATTATGGTGGCGGCGGTTTCCCCGGCGGTGGTGGCGGCGGCAATCCCGATGGCGGCGGGGGCGGGGGCGGTTGGAGCGTTCCCAGCCTGCAAGACCTCAGCGATCGCGGCGGCGGCGGCGTACAAAACTGGAGTGATTCGCTCTCCGACATGCTGAACTCTGCCGGGAGCACCTTCGGCGGCGGCGGCGGCGATGGCGGCGGCTGGAGCGGCGGCGGCGGCGACAGTGGCGGCGGCGGTGGCGGTGGCGACAGCGGCGGGAGCAGCTTCGGCTGAGCAACGCGCAGCAGCACCGAGGCGGGAGCGTGATAGTGCGTCCCCGCCTCGTCGTTGCGGCCGCTGTGCAACGCTCCCGCGTCGCGTCGCGTATCTGTTATGGCGAGGCCGTTTTCCGGCATACCCTGCACTATACTTCTTCCAAGGGGTGCGCTTGGCATCCCAGCGACTACCGGACCCAGCGATTGGAGGACGCCGATCAACGCGACCGCCGAACATACCACCGAAGATGATGAGGGCGCGCTACGCTGTTACCGTCATCCGAATAATCCGACCCGGCTGCGCTGCAATCGTTGCGAGCGCCCGATCTGTACCCAATGTGCCATCCCCACGTCGGTCGGCCTGCGCTGCCCCGAGTGTGCGCGCGGTCCGGTGCCGGTCATGTATCAGACCGATGCCGCCACCGTGGCGCGCGCGGTTGTCGGCGGGCTCGGCGTGGCGATCGTCGTCGGCATCGCCTGGGGTCTGCTGAACACACTCGGCCTCGGCTCGCGCCCGGCCTACGACTGGGGCTTCTGGTTCTCGCTGATCATGGGTTTCGGTGTCGCCGAGGCGGTCAGCTTCCTGGCGAAGCGCCGACGCGGCCCGACCTTGCAGGCGATCGCGATCACCTGCGTGCTGCTCGGCTTCGTGATCAGCCGCGTCGTGATCGGCGTGCGTCTCCTCGGCACGTTCGATACTGCACGGTTGCCGAACCTGCTGCAAGGGGTCCAGCCGCCGACGCTGCTCCTGACGGCGCTCTTTATCGGCCTCGCCTGCCTGATCGCCTGGCGGCGGTTCCGGTGAGTAGGCGAGTAGGCGAAGTAGGCGAGTAGTAGAGCAAGCAGTCGGTGCAGATCGTCGGTTTCCTTGTCTCTTTCCTACTGGCCTACTGCGCCTACTTGCCTACTCGCCTACTTCCCCGGAGGAACCGCATGGGAACGATCATCGCGCGCGTGGAGTTGCCCGCACTGGCTGAGGAAGCGGCGCGGCGCGGCGCACGGATCGTCTTCACGAACGGGCATTTCGATCTGCTGCACGTCGGGCACCTGCGCTACCTGCGCGCGGCCCGCGCTCTCGGCGATCTGCTGGTCGTGGGACTGAACGACGATGATGCAACCCGCCGCCTGAAAGGGCCGCGCCGCCCGATCGTGCCGCAGGATGAGCGCGCCGAATTGCTGGCCGCGCTCGTGCCGGTCGATCGGGTGGTCCTTTTCGGCGAGGACACCGCGACCGCCCTGATCGCCGCCCTGCGACCCGCCATCTACGTGAAGGGCGGCGACTACGCCGCCACGCCGGACGATGCCGGGAAGCCGCTGCCGGAGGCGGCGGCGGTGCGCGCGTACGGCGGCGAGATTCGGGTCATCCCGCTCGTCGCCGGGCGTTCCACGAGCGACACCGTCGCGCGGGTCGTCGCGCGCTACTGCCCCGCGAGCGACGACTGAACGTGCCCGACCAGGCCCGACCCCCGTGCCGGGGCGTATACTGTGCGCCACTGCTGGCGACGGTTCACGGGAAAGGTATGGCTTTGCGTCGTTCGGTGCCCCCTCGCACTCCCTGTTCGCGAGTGCGATCACGCGCGCGATCATCCGTCCGATGAGCACCGAGATCACCGACACGGCGGCGGTCGAGGAGACCGCCGCGAACGCGACCCCCACGATGCAGGAGGTCGCCGGGCGCGGCATCGCCTCCGCCGCCTTAATCATCGCCGTGGGCAACCTGTTATCGCGCCTCTTCGGGCTGGTGCGCGAGCAGTTGGCGTCGTACTACTTCGGCACCGGCGCGAATTTTAAGCCCTTCACCCTCGCCGACAGTATGCTGACGATCCTCTACGACCTGCTGATCAGCGGCATGGTCGCCTCGGCGCTGGTGCCGGTCCTCAGCCAATACGTCGTCCCCGAGCGCCGCGAGGAGTTGCGACGCATCCTCGGCACCCTGATCACCCTCGTGCTGCTCGTCCTCGGCGGCGCGACGATCCTCCTGGAGATCTTCGCCTCGCCGCTCGTCGCCGCGTGGCTCGGCGGCGGGACCGACGCCGCATTGATCCCCGAGACGGTCAAGAACGTCCGGTTGATCCTCCCGGCGGTCCTGCTGCTTGGCGTCTCGGCGATCTTCCTGGCCGCCAACTACGCGCTCGGCCACTTCGTCTGGCCCTCGGCCTCGCAGGCGGCGCGCAACGGCGCGATCATCGTGGCGACGATCTTGCTGGCGCGCTGGCTCGGCGTCACCAGCATGGTCGTCGGCGTGCTGGTCGGCGCGGTGCTGCTCGTAGCGATCCAGTTGCCGGGCCTGCGCGGCGTGATGCCGCGCCCCTCATTCGACTTCCGGCACCCGGCGATCCGCAGCATCCTGATCCTCTACGCGCCGATCTTCATCGGCCTCTTCGCCAATACCTTCGGGCAGATCATCGATCGCGGCCTCGCCTGGCGCGCGGGCGAGGATGCGCTCGGCGCGATGCGCTACGCCACCACCTTGCAGCAACTCGTCCTCGGCCTCGTCGCGACCGGCATCTCCCTCGGCGCGCTGCCCGCCCTCTCGCGACAGGCGGAGAGCGGCGATGAAGAGGGCTTTCGGGCGACCCTCGCCGCCGCGCTGCGGATGACGACGGTGCTGATCGTCCCGGCGACCTTCGGCCTGCTGGCGCTCGCGGTGCCGCTCGTCAACGTGATCTTCCGGCACGGCGCGACCACCGATGCGGGTGCCCGGCTGATCGCACTGGCGCTCGTCTGGTACGTCCCCGGCACTTTCTTCCAGGCCTACGACCAACTGCTGATCAACGCCTTCTACGCGCGCCGCAACACCCTCACGCCGCAACTCGTCGGGCTGGCGGCGGTGCTGCTCTACATCGGGGTCGAGATCACGCTCGTCGGGCACTTCGGGATGGTGGCGCTCGTCGCCGCGATCTCGGTGCAGTGGACCTTCCACGCGCTGACGATGTTCTGGCTCGGGCGGCACTTCCTCGCCGCGTCCGATTGGCGGGCCTATCGCCGAACCCTGACGATCTGCATCGGCGTCAGCGTGGTCATGGCGGCGGTCGCCTGGGGCGCGGCGACCGGTCTCGCGCGGATCCTCCCTGGCCCGACCCTCGTCCGCGAGATCCTGACCCTGATCATCCCGGTCGCGCTCGGCGGCCTCGTCTACGCCTGGGGCGTCACCCGCCTCGGCGTCGGTGAATTCGCCACGATCGCGAACCGCTTGCTCCGGCGGCTGCGCCCGGCGCTCGGGCGCTGACGGCTTCTTGCTATACTGCTCCGGGCGCAGCCCTGACCGTCCTCACACCTTACGCGACGCCTCACCGCGCCGCCCCCCATGTGCCAATGGTCTTCTCCGGTATGCACGGGTCCTATTATTGGGTCGAAGGTCACGGCGAGCCTGTCCAGGAATTGCTGCACGCGCATCCCGACATTGCCTTGGCAAAGCGCGCGTTGCTCTACGGTTGGGACGACAGGCTGCTGAAGCAAGACACACAGGTCGGCACGTCGGGTTGGGCCATCCAAGAGCGCCGCGTATTCAGCCCGCCGTTGGTCGAGATGGCGCAACTCTCCGCGATTCGCGAAGATGCCGTCACTGCCTGGACCTTCTTCTCCAGCGCTGACACGGTCCCCGATCTCACCCAATTACCGATGAAACCCCCGGTGCCGCCGAGCAGTCGCAACGGCTCACTTCGGGACACGAGCTACCTGCGCGACGAGCCTGCACCAGGATTGTGGCGTGAGGATGTGCCGGGCTGGGCCACGTTCGTCGCCGATATGCAGCACCGTTTCTGGGATGCTATCGCGGCGCTGAAGCCAGAGTCGTTCCTTCAAGATGGACGAACCATCGTCTTCGTTACGCAGAATCAGCGGTTGCACGAGGCCGCCGTCGCCTGGCTGCACGCCTGCGAGTCGGCGGCAAGTATCGCAGCTACTCACCTGCTCGATGCGCGCACGTTAGCACCTGACCGATACGTCCTCGATGTATCGGTCGGTCCGGGCGGCGAAGTTGTGGCGCTGTCAGCGGAGCAACCGATCTATCGCATCGAGCGTCGTGAGCATGCGCGTGGCGCGGTCCATGTGCCAGTATTGATCTCTGGCTTGCGCCACTACCGCATCCATCGCCTCTCCTCCCGTGGCTGGGCAAGCACCGATCTGCCGGAGACGGAAGAACTATTCGAGAGAGTCCGCGCGCTCTCGCACGGACGATGGCTTTTGGTACATTCGTGGATGCGTGGTTCGGAGGAGCACAACGTCTCTGTTTTTGCCGCCAACGGTGATCGGCAGAGCGCGTTCTCAATCGATCATGGTTACTCGCAAATTCATACGACAGCGGACGGCCATCTCTGGGTTGGCTATAACGACGAAGGGGTTTATAGACACAACAGCTTTGGTCAGGCGGGCGCTGTCTGCCTCGATTTGAGGGGGCAACCAATCTTCCGCTTCTTAGACATCGCGAAACAAAACAATCTCCCGATCATCGATGACTGCACCGCTATCAATGTTGGCGACACCGATACTATATGGCTGTATTACTATCGCGACTACCGATTAGTGCGCCTCATCGACGGGCGATTCGATCGTATTTGGCGTAACTTTCCGATCAAGGGGGCGCGTGGGTTCGCTGTCACCGGTGATCAGGCATTGTTTGCGGGCGGGGGGCGTTACCCGGATCTACTCTCCCTTGTCAATTTAGAGACGCGTGCCGTGCAAAAATTGCGTCCGGTAGACCAGTATGGAGTAGGCATCAGATTCACCGGCGCGATCGGGCGTGGGTCGCACCTGTACCTCCGTACCGAGCACGAGCTTTTCGCTATCGACTCCACCTCGTGGGCGTGATCGTAGCCTTCTGCGAAGTAGAACGCCGATATAGAGCGTTACAGAAAGGAAGGAGGGGAGCATGGAACAGCTACATATCCCGACCATAACCTTGAACACCGGCCACGCCATGCCGGTGATCGGCCTGGGGACGTGGCCGCTGAACGATGATGAGGCGGCGGAGGCGGTGGCCCTGGCGATCGGGCAGGGGTATCGGCTGATTGACACCGCCGCGCGCTACGGCAATGAGGCTGGGGTGGGCCGGGGGATCGCTGCGGCGGGCGTGGCGCGCGACGAATTGTTCATTACCACGAAGCTGCGCGGCAGGGATCACGGCTACGATGAGACGCGGGCGGCCTTGCTGCGGAGCCTGGAACTCCTCGGCCTCGACTATGTCGATCTCTTCCTGATCCATTGGCCGCTGCCGCGCATCGACAGGTACGTCGATTCGTACCGCGCGATTCTCGATCTCGTCGGGGAAGGCTTGGTGCGGTCGGCGGGGGTGTCGAACTTCAAGGCGTACCACCTCCAGCGGCTGATCGCGGAGACGGGCGTGGCCCCGGCACTTGATCAGATCCAGCTCTCGCCCGCGCTCCCGCGCAAGGAAATACGGGAGTATCTCGCCGTCCAGGGGATCGCGACGCAGGCGTGGAGCCCGCTCGGCGTGCCGGAAGGGGTGCCGGACGCGGCGATCGTCGCCGAATTGGCCGCGAAGTACGGGCGCACCCCTGCGCAGATCATCCTGCGCTGGCATGTGCAGCAGGGGATCGGCGCGATCCCCAAGTCCGCCGATCCGGGTCGCCAGCGCGAGAACGCCAGCGTCTTCGACTTCGCGCTCACCGGGGACGAGATCGGCGCGCTGGCGACGCTCGACCGGGGCGAGGCGACCGCGCGCGACGCCGACACGCACGAGATCTTCTGAACGTCCGCTGCTAGCCTCGCGGCTCAGCGCGTGGTCGGCGGGAGGGGATGCTCGACGACGATCTGCCACCAGGCGAGCCAGCGGGCGGGATGTTCGCGCAGTTCGGCCTCGCGACCGAGCGGGCCGCCGAACGGGTCGGCGACGAAGCCGATCGCGCGCACACCCACACCGTCGCAGGTGAAGATGGCGCGCGGCAGGTGGTACGCCTGGGTGACGACGATCGCCTCGTCGGGGGCGATGCCGAAGACGCTGCGCGCGCGGTAGCAGCTATCGTAGGTGCGGAGTCCCGCCGCATCGGTCAGGATCGCCCCTTCCGGCACGCCGTGCGCGATGGCGTAGGCGCGCATCGCGTCCGGCTCGTCGTAATTGTCCTCGCGGTTGTCACCGGTCATCAGCAGTTGGCGCACCTTGCCCGCGCGGTAGAGGGCGATCGCCGCATCGACCCGGTGGGCCAGGGCGACGCTGAGTTGGCCGCCCGGCAGCACTTGCGCGCCGAAGACGATCGCCACCTGCCGCGTCGGGATCGCCGCGACCTCGCGATAGATCTGCCCGCGCGCGGTCGCGAAGAGCTGGATCTCGATCAGGGTGAGCGCCGCGAGCGGGATGAGGACCGTCGCGGCGAGGATGAACCCGGCGAATCGTACGCGGCGACGGACGGTGCCTTGCTGCTTCATAGCGGGGAGTATGCGCGCCCGTTTCGCGGGCCGTCAAGGGTGACGCGGGGGCGGGTGACGGCGACCGGTGCGGGTGCGGGCGCGCGATCCGCTATACTTGTTCGTACAGGAACGGCAAAGGCGCAGCAGGGGGAGAGATGTCAGGGCAAGGGACAAACGGGCGGTCGCAATCGCTCTACCGGAAATATCGCCCGACCACGTTCGGCGAGGAGCAGTTCGTCGGGCAGTCGCACGTCTCGCGGACGTTGCGGAACGCCGTGATCCACGACCGCGTCGCCCACGCCTATCTCTTCTGCGGCCCGCGTGGCAGCGGCAAGACCTCCTCCGCGCGCCTCCTGGCGAAGGCGGTCAACTGCGAGCACCCCGACCCCGCCGAGCGTCCCTGCAACGCCTGCGCCTCCTGCATCGCGATCAACGAGGGGCGCGCCACGGATATCATCGAGATCGACGCCGCCTCGAACCGCGGCATCGACGACATGCGCGACCTGCGCGAGAAGGCGCGGTTCGCCCCGGCGCAACTGAAGAAGAAGTTCTACATCATCGATGAGGTCCACCAGCTGACCAAGGATGCGTCCAACGCCCTCCTCAAGACGCTAGAAGAGCCGCCGCCGCATCTCGTCTTCGTGCTGGCCACGACCGATCAGGATAAGGTGCTGGAGACGATCAGCTCGCGCTGCCAGACCTTCGTCTTCCACCGCTTCCCGGTCGAATTGATCGCCACCCATCTCCGTCGGATCGCCACCAACGAGGGGCTCCGCGTCGATGATGCCGCGTTGGTGGCGATCGCACGCGCGGCCGGCGGGGCGATGCGCGACGCGCTCGGCCTCCTCGACCAGCTCTCCGCCTATGGTGATAGCGAGGAAGGGATCACCGCCGACACGGTGCGTCAGATCCTCGGCGCGGGCGGCGGCGAGCAGGTGTTGACGCTGGTCGATGCGATCGCGGCGGCGGACGCGGCGGCGGGGTTGCGCGTGATCAATGCGACGCTCGATGACGGGGCGGACGCGCGCCAATTCGCGGGACAATTGGTGACCTATCTGCGCGCGCTCCTCCATGCGGCGGCGACGCCGGGACGCGAGGCACCCGTGGAGGAAACCGACCTGCCGATCGCGCCCGAACATCTGACGGCGTTCACGCTCGGCGAGATCGCCGTCCTCCTCAAGCGCTTCAGTCAGGTCGATTACGGTATCCGGCACAGCGTCTACGGCCATCTGCCGCTCGAACTCTGCTTGATCGACGCCGTGCTGGCCCGACAGAGCGTGACGGAGCAATTCGCCGCGCCCCTGCCGCGCGCCCTCCCGACCCGCGCCATGCCCCGTCCGCCGGAGGAGAGCCCTGCCGCGCCGGAGCGGGTGCCGACGCCGATCCGTGCGGAGGTCCCATCCCCGCCCCGTCCGAGCGTCGTCCCTGCGCCGATGCCGGAGATTGCGCTCGCGCCGCCCCCGCCTGCGCCGGAACCGCGCGAGGTCGCGCCGGTAGCGGTCATCGCGCCGGTGCCATCGGCCCCCGCCGCGAGCGTTCCCGCTCCTTCGCCCGCACCTGCCCCTCTGGCCGTGCCCGCAACGGTAGCAGTCGTCTCCGCGCTGACGATCGAGCAAGTCCACGATCTCTGGCCGCGTGTGCGTCAGGGGGTGAGGGCGATCAATCGGCGGATCGAGGCGCTGCTGCATTCGGTCGACCCGCACGCGGTCGGCGATGGGACGCTGACGCTGGTATCGGTCTATGATTTTCACCATAAAAAGCTCAACGAGGGCGAGACGAAACGGGTCATCGAAGAGGTAGTGGCACAGGTATTGGGCGGACCATATCAGATCCTGGCGATCACGCGGGCGGAAGTCGGCGATGCGCCCGCCCCGCCGCCTGTGCCGGTGGCACCGCCGCGTGAGCAGCCGTCGTCGCCCGTCGCTGTCGTCCCCGCGCCGCCCCCGCTGCCCAATGGACCGCCCGACGAGCCGCCGTGGGATCTGGAGCCGCCCTCCGAGGAGTTCCACCCGGAGACGAAGCGTAGCACTTCCACGTCGTCCGGTCGTCCGCAGGCGCGTGTCGCCGAGGCTCCGGTTGCACCTCGCGAGGCGCCGCACCCGACAGGGTCGGCGGACGAGCGCTACATCATGGCCGTGCGGAACATCTTCAACGCGGTCGAGGTCAAGCCCTGACACGGGCTATGATGCGGATGGCGTGGCATCCTGGGCGCGGCGATGCGGTGCCAATGGTCATCGAGGGGAAGGATATGCCGCGCGGGGTGACCCCATTCGAGGAAGATCTGTTGACGGCGCTCGATCCGAGCGCGCTGGCCCTTTATCGAGCCGGGCTGGCGGCGGCCCTCGCTGAGGGCACGGGCGTGGGCCGGGACCGTACGGCGGCGTTCCTGCGCGGCCAGTTGCGCGCCTGGGGGATCCCGACCGTCGTCCAGCGGTTCGATGCCCAGGTCAGTGTCCCCGGCGCGGCGCGCCTCTCGCTAGCGCGCCGCGCTGCGCCGATCGCGGCACGCGCCTTCCCTTACAGCGCGCCTACCCCGCCCGACGGACTGGTGGCCGAATTGCGCGCTGTGAACGCTGGCGACGATGCGCTGCTGACCGGCACGATCGCACTTGTGGACGCCCCGCCGACCATCGCCACGATCGCGGACCTGGCCGCGCGCGGGGCCGTAGCCCAGGTCTACATCGGCGCGGGCGAGGCGCTGACAACGCCGCTCGCGGCGACCGATCGCTGGGGGGAGCCCGCCCCGACGCCGATCATCACCATCGGGCGGGCGGCGGGGGAGGGCTTTCTCGCGCTCTGCGCGGCTGGCCCGACGCCGGTGCGGCTACACGCGGAACTGGCTTGGGCCACGCGACGGCTGCTGCTGCCGGTGGCGACGATCGAGGGGGCCGACGAGCCGGACAGCTTCGTCCTCGTCGGTGCGCCGGGGCCGTCCACCGCCGACGGTGGCGAGGCGGCGGCCTGCCTACTCGAACTCTGCCGGATCTTCGCGGCGCACGCGGGACGCTTGCGGCGCGGTATCCGCTTTGTCTGGTGGCCGCAGGGGGCGACCGCGTTGGCCGGGCCGCTCTGGTACACCGATCACGCCTGGACGGAGCTGCGCGCGCGCGCGGTCGGCACCCTCGCCCTTACTCCCGAGCCGCCGCCTGGCGTGGCCCCGGTTGCGTCCTGGGCGGAGGAGACGTTGCGCGCCTTCGCGAACCGTGCGCTCGATGATGGTGGGTGGGATACGGTCGATTGGTCCGCCGCCCCGCCCGATGGCGGCGAGCAGGGGGCGTTCGCGCGGCTCGGCCTCCCCGTCCTACGCCTCCCCGCTGCGGGCCACGACCGGCTCGACGCCTGTGTGGTCCCGCTGGCGCGACTCTGCACCGCGCCGCTCCTCCCCCTCGATCTCCTGGCGTTGTCGCGCGCGGTCGCGGCACGGGTCGAGGCGGTCGCCGCCGACGTGCCGGATGTCGATCTCTCGGCGCTGCGTGGCCGCGCCGAGGCGCTGGTGGCCGCGACCGAGCGCGCGCAGATCGCCCTGCTCCACATCGCCCAGGCCGACGCACCGAGCTATGAGGAAGGGCTCGAACTCGGCAATCGCCTCCTGCGGCGGATCGGACAGGTGCTGCTGCCGACGCTGCGCCATGCCGGCGACCCCTACGCGCTCGAAGCCCCCGGCCCGGACACCTACCCCTTGCTGCCGGGCCTCGACGCCTTCCTGGCGCGGGCCGAATCCCCCGCCGGGGGGGCGAGCCACCGCGACCGTGGCATCCGCGAGCGCAACCGCGCGATCGACGCCTGCGACGAGGCGCTCCTGGCGATCGATGGGGCGCTGACGACGCTGCGTCCGCTCGGATTCGGCTGAGTCGTGACCGCAGCAGGCGTACAGAGCGAAGGGGGGGCGATGGAAGGGGCCAGCCAGGTTGAGGTCGCGGCTCTACTGATCAGCCCACCCTGCTCGCGCGAGGAGCGCGCGGCGCAAGGTGCCCAATATCTCGTCTCGACGCCGGTCGAGGCGGTGACGGTGACGCTCGATGGCTTCGCGGGCGATCGCCACGCCGGGCCGACCCGCCGCGCCGACGCGCGGGTGCCCTTCTTCCCGCGCGGCACGCTCATCCGCAACACACGCCAAGTCTCGCTGATCGCCGAGGAGGAGTTGGCGGCGCTCGCCGCTGCACTCGGCGTCCCCGCCGTCGATCCGGCCTGGCTCGGCGCGAACCTCGTCACGCGCGGCCTCCCGCAATTGACCGCGCTGCCGCCCGGCACGCGCCTCTTGTTCCCCGACAAGGCGACCCTTGTCGTCGCCGGGGAGAACGAGCCGTGCATCCAGCCGGGGCGCGTCATCGCCGAGCATTATCCGGACGTACCGACGATCGCCCCACGCTTCGTCAAGGCGGCGCTCGGGCGGCGCGGACTTGTCGCCTGGGTCGAGCGCGCGGGCACGATCCGCGCCGGGGACGCGCTGATGGTCATGCCGCCGCCGCCCACACACGTTCCTGCCTGAGCTATGGCACAATGCGCCCCTGAGTGAGTGCCATGCGAAGGAGGGCTTTGTGGACGCGCGCGACCTCTGTTTCACTCCTGCGACCGAGTTGGCGGCGCTGATTCGCGCGCGGTCCGTCTCGCCGGTCGAGGCGATCGAGGCGGTCCTGGCGCGGATCGCGCGGCTCAATCCGGCGATCAACGCCTTCTGCACCGTCACGGCGGACGAGGCGCTGGCGGCGGCCCGCGAGGCCGAGGGCGCGATCATGCGCGGGGATGTGCTCGGCCCGCTGCATGGCGTGCCGATCTCGATCAAGGATCTGACGAATGTGCGCGGGGTGCGGACGACGCGCGGCTCGCGCCTCTACGCCGACGCGGTGCCGACCGAGGACGCCCCGGCGACCGCGCGGGTGCGCGCCGCCGGGGCGATCATCGTCGGCAAGACCAATACACCCGAATTCGGCTGGAAGGGGGACACCAGCAACCCTCTCTTCGGCGTGACCCGCAATCCCTGGGATCCGGCGCGCGAGGCGAGCGCGGGGGGCTCGAGCGGCGGCGCGGCGGCGGCGGTCGCGGCGGGGCTGGCCCCGCTGGCGCTCGGCACCGATGGCGCTGGTTCGATCCGCATCCCCGCCAGTTTCTGCGGCATCGTCGGGCTGAAGCAGCAACTCTGGCGCGTGCCGACCGCCCCGGCGAGCCCGGTCGAGACGGTGGCGCACACCGGCCCGATGGCGCGCACCGTGCGCGACGCCGCGCTCCTGCTGAACGTGATCGCCGGGCCGGACGAGCGCGATCGCCTCTCCCTGCCCGCGACCGGGGACGATTGGCTGGCCGCCTGCGACGGGGGCATACGCGGTCTGCGCGTCGCCTGGTCGCCCGATCTCGGCTATGCGGCGGTCGATCCGGTCGTGGCGCGCGTCGTCGCGGAGGCGGCGCGCGCCTTCGCCGACGAGCTGGGTTGCATCGTCGAGGAGGCGCACCCCGGCTTCCCCGATCCGAGCCGCGCGATCCGCACCATCTTCTACGGCGGGGTCGCGTTCAATGTCGCCGATCTGTCGCCCGAGCGCCGCGCCCTGATCGATCCGGCGCTCGAACGCGCGCTGCGCGAGGAGACGGACGGGCTGACCGCGCTCGACTACATCCGCGCGAACGCCGAGCGCCAGGCGACCTGGGAAACGACCCGCCGTTTCTTCGAGCGCTACGATCTGCTGCTGACCCCGACGCTGGCCGTGTCGTCGTTCCGGGCGGGTGAGGAGGGGCCGTGCGAGCTGAACGGGCGCTCCCTGGAACGCTTCGGCTGGACCCCGTTCACCTACCCGTTCAACCTCACCGGCAACCCGGCGCTGAGCGTCCCCGCCGGATTCACCCCGGAAGGGCTGCCGATCGGCTTGCAGCTCGTCGGGCGGCGTTTCGACGAGGCGACCGTGCTGCGCGCGGGCGCGGCCTTCGAGGCGGCGCGTCCTTGGGCGAACCGTCGACCGCCCGAAGGCTCTGCGGCCTCCTGATCGGACGTCCCGGCATTCAATCGTCGATCAGTGCGACTTCGAGGCGCTTGTTGATCTTCCCTTTGCTCCGTGTCCCGATGACCCGGATCCCGCCGACCTCGCGCGCGTCGGCGACGTGGGTACCGCCATCGGCCTGCGTGTCGAGATCACCGACCGAAACGACGCGCACCTCGGTGATCCCCTCCGGCAGGAGATTGATCTTCGTGCGGATCAGATCGGGGATCGCGAAGGCCTCCTCGCGCGGCAGGATACGGACCGTGAGCGGTGCCCCGGCGGCGATCGCGGCATTGGCGCGCGCCTCGATCTGCGCGACGCGCTCGGGGTTCAGGTCGTCGAGCTCGAAGTCCATCCGCGCGCGGTCGATATACATCTGCCCGCCCGTGACCTGCGCGCCGAACGCGCGCCAGATCGTGCCGCAGAGGATGTGCATCGCTGTGTGCGTCCGCATCAGCCGGTAGCGGCGCTCCCAGTCGAGCGCGCCGCGCACCGTCTCGCCCGGCTCGGGCAGCGATGCCTCCCCGCCGAGGTGATGCACGACCTCGCCGCCGCGCTTCTCGACCTTCTCAACCGGCCAATGGCGCTCCCCGACGCGTACCGTCCCCATGTCGTGCGGCTGCCCGCCCCCGCCGGGGTAGAACGCCGTGCGATCGAGGGTGATCGTGCGCGCCTCCGCTTCGACTGCCGCCACGGTCGCGTCGAACACCCGCAGGTAGCTATCGGTCTGGAATAACAGTAGCGTCATCGCCGTGCTCCTTTCGCCGCGTAAGCACCGTACGGAATGTTTGGCCTGCCCGTTGTCAGTCCCCGCAGGGGGACTTCGCCGGTGTCACAAGCACCCCCAGTCGGGGATTTCAATCCCCGGATACTAGAACGGGCCAACCGTATCGCGTGGTGCTCTATCGTTCGCGCCATGCGGCATCATAGGAGGGGCCGAGGACGCGGTCAATCCGCGACGGGCTGCCTCGCCGGTGGCGTGCCGCGGGTCGCAACGGCGGCATCGCCCGAGGTATCCGGCGGGCCGTCGTGCCTGTAGCGCTCGGAGAGGGTCCGAAAGGCCCGTGTTCGCATCGCCAGCAACGTCATCACCATGCCGACGATGCCGGCCAGTGAGAAGAGCAGCGCGATCCCCCGGTCGGTCCCCGTCCCGTACCACGAGCCGATCAGGCCCGCCCCGGCCCCGGTCGTCATCAGGGGGATGAAGACCAGTTGGGCGAGCGGGCCAACGACGAACGCCGTCAGCGGTGAGGCCGCTTGCTCCAGGCTTTGCGCGAAGCCGAAGACTCGGCCTTGGCGCTCGAACGGGACGACCTTCTGCAGGATCGTCTGCTCGGATGCTTCTACCACCGGTGCCAGGCAGAGGTAGAAGAACATGCCCACGGCCAGGAGTTCGATCCACGGCTGGATCGTGAAGAAGATACAGATCGTCCAGAGCGCGACGTTGGTGAGGAAGAGGGTGCGTAAGGGGTTGTTGCCCAGACCATACCTGGCGATGGCCAGGCCCCCTACGATGAACCCGAGGCTGATCCCGCCCCAGAGCAGGCCCCATGTCTGCACCGATACCAACGATAGCCCGTAGGCATCCATCAGCGACATGAAAACGCCGCCCAGCAAATTGTTGAAGGTGGTGAAGAAGATCAACCCGAACAACCCCGGCACCAGCCCGATGACGCGGATCGTGCCCGGAATATCGATCCGGTGCGGCTGACCGTCCGCAGGCGCAACCCGCCGCTCGGTGACCTGCACGGTCCAAAGATGCGCCAGGACCAGCGTCGTCAGCCCGATCGCGATCACCATCGTCCAGCCGATGCCGAGGTAGCCGATCGCCAGGCCGCTGAAGATCGAGGTGAGGAAGAACGCGATCCCGTTGGCTGTCCCGACCATCCCGTTGGCGCGGTCACGCCGCTCCTCCGGCACCAGGATCGTCACCAGGGTTGTCAGCGCGATCGAGCGGAGGTTGCCGATGATCGCCCCGAAGAGGTTGAGGACGATGAAGAACCAGAGAACGACGCTCGTCGGATCGGTGAAGGTGCTCGGGGGGGTCGCGCGGTAGAGCAGCGCGGCGAGGGTGAAGAGGAGGAGCGAACAGGTGCTCGACAGTAGCAGCATCCGGCGCTTCTCGAAGCGATCGACCAGCGAGCCGAGGTAGAAACCCGAGACCGACACGGTTGCCAGATAGATTCCCGCCATCACCGAGATGGCGATGACCGAGCGCGTCTGGAGGTAGAGCCAGAAGGTCACCGCGAACCACACGAAGGTGTTGGTGAGCGAGGCGATGAGCGTGTTCGCGAGGAGTGCATAAAAGGTTTTCACAGGATCACACGCTCCTTCCCGCTCGTCTTTCGTCGGTGCAGCGCGGCCAACGCCGCCGCCGAACGCTACATAGGCGCGTGCCGCTCATGCGTGCCGCCGCTGTCCACAAGCTCCCGTTCACCGCACGATCGGGGCCAGACGATGTCGTGGTCGTCGTCAGGGCTGTTGCTCGAGGATGACGACCGGGAGTTGCCGGGTGGTGCGTTGCTGGTAGCCGACGAAGTTCGGACGCTGCGCCGTATGCTGCGCGTAGAGGCGTGCGCGTTCCGGCTCGGTCGCGACCGTCGCGCGGGCCTGGAACGTCTCGCCCCCCACCTCGACCGTCACCTCGGGATGGGCGATCAGGTTGTGATACCAGGCCGGATGTTGCGGTGCCCCGCCCGCCGCTGCGACAACGATAATCCGCTCACCATCGCGCGTATAGGACATCGGCGTGGCGTGCGGTCGCCTGCTGCGCGCGCCGATCGTGGTCAGGACGAGGAGGGGGACGGTATCGAAGGGGGGATGCAGTTTGCCGCCATTGGCGCGGAACTCCGCTACCCGTTGTGCGTGGAAGGCTCGCTCGTCCGCTGATTCGGCCATCGTTCTTCACCCCTTCACCGATGTCGTACGTCACTGTCCTACCTTCAGTATCGGCGTATCGCGGAGGCGTGACATCGGACGTTGCGACAGGGCGCGACCTGTCGAGTTGCCAGCCTGCCCAGCCGCGTGGTCATGCCATTGCGATGCTTTGCGCGAGGATGCCGAGGCGACGATCGCGCCCAGATGAGGGAAGGATCGCGCCGCAGGCGGCGTTATTGGTCTCGACGTATCCAGCAGCATCCGGCGGTGCTTGGTCGATGAATGGCGAAGAAGGAGGAAACCATGCGGATCGGCGCGACATTCCCACAGACGGAGATCGGCAACGACCCGATCGCGATCCGCGATTGGGCGCAGGCGGCGGAGGGAGCGGGCTACGACCACATCCTTGTTTTCGACCATGTGCTCGGGGCCGGACGCTCGACGCGCCCCGATTGGGGCGGCCCGTACGACAGCGACACCCCCTTCCACGAGGTCTTCATCCTCTACGGCTATCTGGCGGTGCTGACCCGGCAGATCGAGCTGGTGACCGGCGTGGTGATCCTGCCGCAACGTCAGACGGCGCTCGTCGCCAAGCAGGCCGCGACCCTCGATCTGCTGAGCGGCGGGCGCCTGCGCCTGGGGATCGGGGTCGGCTGGAACGCGGTCGAATACGACGGCCTGAACGAGAACTTCCGCGATCGCGGCGCGCGCAGCGAGGAGCAGATCGCCGTTTTGCGCGCGCTCTGGTCCGATACGGCGGTAACCTTTGAAGGGCGCTGGCATCGGATCGCGAACGCCGGGATCAATCCTTTGCCGGTCCGGCGCCCGATCCCGATCTGGATCGGCGGCGGTGCCGAGGCGACGCTGGCGCGGGTCGGGCGGATCGGCGACGGCTGGTTCCCGCAACTGCCGCCCGACGACGAGGCACGCACCGCGCTCGAACGGTTGCGGGGCTACGCGGAGCGGGCCGGGCGCGATCCCGGTGCGATCGGTATCGAGCCGCGGATCAACCTGGGCCGCGTACGTGAGGAGGACGCCGCCGCCTACCTTGCGGGCTGGCGCGATCTCGGCGCGACGCATATCAGTGTCAACTTCATGGGTGCGGGCTTCGCCACGCCGCAGCAGCATATCGGCGCGCTCGGTCGGGTGCGGGCGTTGCTGGGGAACTGACGACCGTGAACGCCCTCGCGTGCGCCCCGCCGCGAATATGGCGGGGCGCACGGCGTTAAGCGAACTGCTCCAGTCGTGCGCGGACAGCATCGAGATCGCTTTCGACTACGGCGGTCGCGCGCGCCAGCTCGGGGTCTTCGAGGCGGAGGAGGTAGGCCGGGTGGAAGGTGGTGAGGATCGCGCTGCCGTCCGGCCCCTCATGCCAACGCCCGCGCTCCTGCGTGATCTTGAAGCCCTTGCCGAGCAACGCTTTCCCGGCGCTGCCACCGAGCGCCAGGATCACGGCGGGGCGCACCAGGGCGATCTCGGTAGCGAGCCAGAAGTGACAGGCGCTCGCCTCGCGGTCGGTCGGCGGGCGGTTCTTCAGCCGTCCATCCTTGCGCGCGGCGGGGCGGCAACGCACGACGTTGGTCAGCCAGACTTCCTCGCGCCGCAGCCCCAGGCGGACGAACCACGTCTCCAGCAGGCTGCCGGAGGGGCCGCTGAATGGCTCGCCGGAGCGGTCGTCCATCTCCGATGGCCCCTCGCCGAGGACGAACAACCGCGCCAACGGCGAACCGGCACCGAAGACCACCTGCCGCCGCGTCTCGCTGAGGTCGCAGCGGACGCAGCCCTGCGCCGCCGCGCGTGCCGCTCCGATGTCCTCGAAAGGTAGGACGGCTGGTTCCGTCGCGCCCGGTTCCTCGCCGAAGAGTCGTCCCTGTACCATCTACTCCCTCCTGCCGATAACGCATCCGCTCCCGATCGCCACTCGCAGCGCAGTTTTCATACCGTCCTTCCGTCCGTGCCGTAGGATGATTGTCTGCCGTATATCCCCCGATTGTACCGGTACCCAACGGGCAGGTACTGGGTATTTCTAGCCCTTTACACCCTCTGTGGGCCGTGCTAATGTCTCTATACGAAGCATCAGTTGGGCCGCTACACTGACCTGGACGCCCTTTATGGGTTTCTCGGCGTCTATGACGAGAGCGGGATGTGTAGGCAGGGGTGAGTGCGATGACGGTATCCGCGAGCGGCGACGCTTTCTGGCCCTTGATCGCCGATCTGGGGGCCGCGACAGCGTTGCCCGCAGCGGAACGACCGCCGTACGCCACGCTCCTCGCTCGCCTCGCCGGCCTCTGCGGCGCGACAGCGGAATTGTGGCACAGAGGCCCGGTGTCCGGCTCGGATGCCGGATGGCAATTACTGGCGCACAGCGTGCCGGGGGCGCTCGCCGCTCCCGCGCCGAAGGCTCCCGCCGCTGTCGCCAGCAGCGCCGCCATCGCGCTTCGCCCGGTCGCGATCTCCCGGCCCTTTCAACAACTGGCCCTGCCGCTGCTGGTACGCGGGCGCTTGCAAGGGGTTTTGTGTTTCCACGCCGCCGACGGTCCCCTCCTGGCCTGGCAAGGGGCGTTGGAACGTCTGGCCCCGCTCATCGCTCTGGCGCTGCACGCCGACATCTTGGCGAGCCCAGACGAGGAAATTGTGGTGGAGCGTGCCGCCTCGTTCACCAGTAGCGCGCACCTGAGCGAACAGCTCGAACGCGATTTGGCGCGCGCGCGGCGCACCTTCCGCCCCTGTGCCCTCCTGCTAACCGGCATCGATCGCTGCGAGGAGTTGGTAGCGGCGGTCGATACCGCCACCTGGGAGCAGATCGCGCAGTCGCTGATGATCACCTTGCGCGATGTCTGCCGGGATGGTGATATGGTCGGGCGACACGACCGCGATCGCTACCTGATCTTCCTCCCCGAGTCCGATGGCGCGGGCGCGGCGCTGGCCGCACGGCGGTATCTGTCGCAACTCTACCGCCGCCCGATCATCGTCCCCGATCACGAACCGTTCTATCTCGACGCCAGCATCGGGATCGCCCTTTTCCCGGTCGATGGCTCGACAGCGAGCGAATTGTTGGTGAGCGCAAGCACGGCGCTGGCGACGGCGCAACACCTTGGCGGGCGTCGCGCCGTCGCCGCCTGACCCTTGCGGAGACGCGCCGCGCACGTCGGGCCGGGATGGGCGCTCATCCCGGCCCGACGTGCGTCATCGGGCGCGGCGGTCTGGGGTGCTCTGGTACACTGGCCGGTACCGGAACGTGGGTGTGGGGAGGGGGCGCATGAGCGGGCAGGCGATCGATACGCTGGTCATCGCGGTCGTTCAGGATGAGGATGCCGACGAGCTGCTGGCCGGGTTACGCGAGGCCGAGGTCGGGGTGACGAAGATCGGCAGCAACGGCGGCTTCTTGCGCGTCGGCAATAGTACTTTCCTGATCGGCATCCCGGCGGCGCGGCTCGGCCTGGTGCGGGGCATCATCCGTCAGCGCTGTCGCCAGCGGACCCAAGCGGCGATGCCCTTCTCCGCCGCGATGGACCCGGGCCTCCTCGCCATCCCGGAGCAATTGGAGGTGCAGGTCGGCGGTGCAATCGTCTTCACCCGCGCGATCCAGCGCTTCGAGCGGGTGTGAACGTACTTGTGGCTGTTAGCCGTTTTTTGGCGTCAGTGCAGGAAAAACGCACCATTTCCGGCCCTTGACTTCTCCCATGCGATACGCTATCATACTATAGAACAAATTTTCTGTATTCGGGCGTTTCTCGCTCGGACGACACAGGGTTGGTATCGCCATCGCGAGGCGACGATACGGATGGAGGGCGAATCATGTCGGGTCGAGGACGCGGGGCAGGGAAGGCGCAAGTCGATCACGTGGATGCGACGACCGAGCGCGGCATGGCCGAGCGCGACCGTGCGATCGATGTCGCCATGTCCCAGATCGAGCGCCAGTTCGGCAAGGGCTCGATCATGAAGCTGGGTGACGCGGCCTCGCGAGTGGCGATCGAGGTGATCCCAACCGGCGCGATCGAGCTCGATCTGGCGCTCGGGGTCGGCGGTATCCCGCGCGGTCGCATCACCGAGATCTACGGGCCGGAGTCGTCCGGTAAGACCACCATCTGCCAGCACATCATCGCCGAGGCGCAGCGCGTGGGCGGCGTGGCGGCGTTCGTGGATGCCGAGCACGCGCTCGATCCGCTGTACGCACAGCGGTGCGGTGTCAATCTGGACGATTTGCTCGTCTCCCAGCCGGATACCGGCGAGCAGGCGCTGGAGATCGTGGAGACACTCGTCCGTTCCGGCGCGATCGACGTGATCGTGGTCGACTCGGTTGCCGCCCTGGTGCCGCGTGCCGAAATCGATGGCGATATGGGCGACTCGCACGTCGGTCTCCAGGCTCGCCTGATGTCGCAGGCGCTTCGCAAGCTGACCGGGGCGATCAACCGTTCGAAGACGGCGGTCATCTTCACCAACCAGCTTCGTATGAAGATCGGCGTGATGTTCGGCAACCCGGAGACGACCTCCGGCGGTCGCGCGCTGAAGTTCTACGCGTCGGTGCGGATGGAAGTGCGCCGCATCGAGGCGATCAAGGGTGGGACCGATGTGATCGGCAGCCGCACCCGCGTTAAGATCGTCAAGAACAAGGTCGCACCGCCCTTCAAGCAAGCCGAGTTCGACATCATGTACAACGAAGGGATCTCGAAGTCGGGGAGCATCCTCGATACGGCGGTCAATCTGGGCCTCGTTCGCAAGAGCGGCGCGTTCTTCTACCTCGAAGAGGAGCGGTTGGGCCAGGGCGAGCGTAACGCCAAGGACTTCCTCAAGGCCCACCCGGAGATGATGGCCGACCTCGAAGGGCGCATCCGCGCCACGGCCCCGTCCGCTGGCTTCCAGCCGACGCCGCTCACCGAGGGTGCCGCCGCCGATGACGACGAGGCGGGCGACGACGACGAGTAAATCCGTCGTTGACCCGAGTGGAACGCAGGAACGTGGGGGCTGGCGCACGAGCGCGGCCCCCACGCCCTTTTTCAGGGGACTCGTGCGGCCCGCGCACCAGGGAGGGGAGGGACCGATGGCAAATGTGCGAGATGAGGAAGACGAGGAAGGACCGCAACCGCTGATCACGGTCGGGGGCACGATCACGCGGATCGCTCCGCAGCGCGATCCGAATCGAGTGAGCATCTACCTCGATGGGCGTTTCATCTTCGGTCTCAACGCGACAATCGCCGAGGAGCATGGCCTGCGCGTCGGGCAGAGCCTCAGCGTCGCCGAGGTTACGGCGATTCGCGAGCGGGAGGAGGTGAATAAGGCGGTCGATAAGGCGCTGGCCTTCCTCACCTCGCGACCGCGCAGCATCCGCGAGGTGCGTGATCGCCTTAAGGAGAAGGAGATCCCGCCCGACACGATCGACGCGGTCGTCACCCGTCTCGAAGGGTGGGGCTACGTCGGTGATGAGGGGTTCGCGCGCTACTGGATCGAGAATCGCGGGGCCAATCAGCCGCGCGGCAAACGCCTCCTGCGTCAGGAGCTGTGGCGCAAGGGGGTGGAGCGCGAGACGGTCGATCAGGTGCTCGATGAGCTGGAGGTGGACGAGGCGGGCGGCGCGCTGGCCCTCGCCCGCAAACGCCTCAATCAGCTCCGTGGCTACGACGAGCAGACCCAGCGCCGTCGCCTCGCCGCCTTCCTGCAACGGCGCGGCTACGATTGGCCGACCGTGAAGGGCGCGCTCGATACCCTCTTCGCCGCGACCGACGACACCGGTGATGGGGAGCCGTTGGGCGACTCCGATTCCTATGACTACAAAGGTTGAGCGCATGATTCGGCGGATCAGGCCGTGCAGCAGACCCGTACGTATGGTATGATCAAGTGCGGTCTTGAAAAAGGCCGCTTTTGTTTTGCCCTGTAGCGGCGTGCCGCCGAACCGCGCACGGGCCAATGAGACGAGCAGGGGTGCCATGCCAGAATTCAAGTGGTTCGGACACGGCTGTTTCCGCGTGCGCGGGCGCGAGGCGACGATCATCCTGGACCCGGTCGGTAAATCAACCGGCTACAGCCTGCCGCGGCAGAAGGCCGACATCGTGACCGTCAGCCACGACCATCCGGGGCATAACGCCCTCGGCAGCGTGCAGGATGGCTATTTTCTGATCGATGGGCCGGGCGAATACGAGGTCAGCGAGGTCTCGATCACCGGTATCCGCACGTTCCACGATAAGCAGGGCGGTAAAGAGCAGGGGTACAACACGATTTACATCTTCGATCTGGAGGATGTCCGCATCTGCCACCTCGGCGACCTGGCACACCCCCTGACCGAGAGCCAGGCCGAAGGGCTCGACGGGGTCGATGTCTTGCTCGTCCCGGTCGGCGGTGGCCATGCGCTCGATGCGCAAGGTGCCACCGAGCTGATCGGCCAGCTCGAGCCGCGCATCGTGATTCCGATGCACTATCGGACGGCGGGTGGCGATGCCAATCTGGACGATATCTCCGCCTTCGCCCATGCGTTGGCGATCACGGACGTGACCCCGATGGAAAAAGCGACGATCCGCAAGAGCGATCTGCCGGAAACGGTCAAGATCATCATCCTCGAACCATAATCACGAGCAGCGATCAGGCGATGCGGGCATAGACGGGATAGGAGGCGGCGATGCGCGGCGAGCAAGGAGCGGGCGGGGGGCGTCCGAAGTTTATCTTCGTCACCGGTGGGGTGGTCTCCTCGATCGGCAAGGGCATCACCACCGCTTCGCTCGGTCGATTGCTGAAGAGCCGCGGCATCAACGTCACCATCATGAAGCTCGACCCGTACCTCAACGTCGATCCGGGCACGATGTCCCCCTATCAGCACGGCGAGGTCTTCGTCACCGACGATGGTGCGGAGACGGACCTCGATCTCGGCCACTACGAGCGCTTCACCGACGAGAATGTCTCCCGCACCTCCAATGTAACGACCGGGCAGGTCTACTCCTCGGTGATCGCCAAGGAACGGCGGGGTGACTTCCTCGGCGGCACCATCCAGGTCATCCCGCATATCACCAACGAAATCAAGGCGCACGTCGCCGCCGTCCGCCGCACGCACGGCGCGGAGGTGACGATCGTCGAGGTCGGCGGCACGGTCGGCGACATCGAGAGTCTGCCCTTCCTGGAGGCGATCCGCCAGATCCGCCATGACGCCGGGCGCGATAACGTCCTCTACATCCACGTCACGCTGCTGCCGCAGATCAACAACGGCGAGCTGAAGACGAAGCCGACGCAGCACAGCGTCAAGGAATTGCGCTCGATCGGGATCCAGCCGGACGTGATCGTGCTGCGCTGCGACGCGACGATCCCGCCCGAGGTTAAGGAGAAGATCGCCCTCTTCTGCGACGTCGAGGCGGCGGCGGTGATCCCGTTATCGACCGCCGAGACGATTTACGAGGTGCCGTTGATGCTCGAAGAGGCGGGGCTCGGCGATCGCCTGGTGCAACAGCTCGGCCTCGTCGGCCACGCGCCGGACCTCGCGGATTGGCGGCAACTCGTCGCGACCGTGAAGCGGGGCGGCGAGCGCCTGCCGATCGCGATCGTCGGCAAGTACGTCGATCTGCGCGATTCGTACATGAGCATCGCGGAGGCGATCCAGCACGCGGCGATCGCACATGGCGTCAGTGTCGATCTGAGCTGGATCAACTCCGAGGAATTAGAGGCGCTCCCCGCCGAGCAGGTGTCGCGCGTGCTGGGACAGCTCAGCGGCCTGCTGGTCGCGCCCGGCTTCGGTCCGCGCGGCGTGGAAGGGAAGATCATGGCCGCGCGCCACGCGCGCGAGGGGCAAGTACCCTACTTCGGCATCTGTTACGGGATGCAGATGGGCGTGATCGAGTTCGCGCGCCACGTCAGCGGCCTGGACGGGGCGCACAGCACCGAGATTGATCCGCGCACCCCGAACCCGATCATCGACCTGATGCCCGACCAGCGCGACATTGCCGACATGGGCGGGACGATGCGCCTCGGCCTCTACCCGTGCCGCCTCGTTCCGGGTACCAAGGCGGCGCAGGCGTATGGCACGAATCTGGTGCAGGAGCGGCATCGGCACCGCTTCGAGTTCAACAATGCCTACCGCGAGGGGTTGGCCGAGGACGGGCTGATCGTCAGCGGCACCTCGCCCGATGGTCGGCTGGTCGAGATCATCGAGTTGCGGGATCATCCGTTCATGCTCGGGACGCAGTTCCACCCGGAGTTCAAGTCGCGCCCCACGCGCCCGCACCCGCTTTTCCACGCCTTCATCGCCGCCGCGCTCGACTACCAGCACGGGCTGCGCGACAACGCGCCCGGCGCGGAACTTGTCCCCGAGTTGGTGGCGACGCCCGCCGATTAGCGAGCGAGTGGGCGTAGTGGGCGAGTGATACGAGTGGGCCAGTAAAGAGTAACGAGGGGATCCGATCGCATCGGTAACTCTCGCTATCTTTACTGGCCCACTCGCCTACTCATACCACTACGCCCACTTCATTCGTAGAACTCCGGCGCGGTGTGAAGAGTTTGCCACTGCGCGGGATCGTGGCCGTAGACGATCAGTTTGACGCCCTCGCGCCCGGCGAGATCGAGCAGCTTGCGCGTGCTGGCACGGACTCCCGCCTCGTCCATGTCGTAGGCCCCGATCGGGCGCGTCTCCGGCGTGTATCCCGCCATGTCGAGCGTCATCGCGTCGATGGCGAGCAGCACCGGACCAGTCTTAGGCAGGCGGACCAACACCGCCTGGAGGCTGGGGACACGCCCGCCCGCCGCGAGCAACTCCACCCCCGGCACCAGCTCGGTGTCGCCGTCCACGACCATAAAGCGTAACCCTGGCGCGTCCCAGTTCATGCGTGTGATCGCAAAGCGCGGATGTGCCTCGACGCGCGCCGCCGCGAGGTGCTCGCGCTGGATCACGATCTCGGCGTCCGGGAACTTGTTGGTGCCGCCCGCGCGGTCGGGGTCGAGGCGGGTGGCGACGAGATAGGTGATGCCGCTCGGCTCGAGGCCGGGCGCGGCCAGGTGCGCGACGCTGTAATTGTCTCATCCCCGCGCATTCTGCGATGCTCTGATCCCCTCTAAGCACCGATCGTCTCGCGGGAGAAGCCGGTATCGGCCAGTACATTGGTGCTGTCGGCGATCTGATCCAGGTCGACCGGATAGGGTACGTCGCCCACCTCGTTACGGGCGTAGACGAAGAGATAGGGTCGCATCGGCCCCCTTTTGCTCTGTGGCATGATGTTGGTCGATGAGCGACCGCCAGCGATAATGGTGCCGATCGGGCCTATTCCTCGACGATCACATGCGGGTAGTCTTCCACCCCCGCCGCCGCCAGCAGGCGATAGCGTGCGTAGTCGTCCAATAAGCGTCGGAATTGCTCCTGGTCGAGGACAGCGCGATGCTCATAGAGATGCTCGGCCAGATAGTCGCAGAGTTCCGCGACGTGCTGGCGCTGCGGGAGGACCACCACATCGCCGCTTGTCAGCTTCGGCACCCGGATCACCGGCACGCGCACCTCGACCGTCCTGATCTCCTCGTTGCTCGGCTCGTCGTTCATCCTCGTTGTCCCCCGTTGCGTGCTGATGTGGTGAGATCGAACGGGGCATACCCCGCTGATCATCATAGCATGGGCCGTGTCCGGCCATGTAGGGCCGATGGCCTAGCGGGCCCTGCGAGCAAGAGGCGCGTGCTGCGTGCGTGGTTTGTGGTCGCCCGGAACGGGTCGGAGAGGAGACGATGGAGCACCTGACCTTCCTCCCGCTGGACGCGACCGACGCGCGCGCGATCCTCGCCTGGCGCTACGATGGGCCGTACGCGGTGTACAACCCCCAGCCGCCCGACCTTGACGTGGCGGTGGCGATCCTGACCGATCCGGCGAACGCCTACTTCGCCGCGCGCGACGAGGTTGGCGCGCTGATCGGCTTCTGTTGCTTCGGTGCGGACGCCCAGGTGCCAGGCGGCGATTACGCCGACCACGCGCCGCTCGATATCGGCCTGGGGCTGCGCCCGGACCTGACCGGCGGTGGGCGCGGCCTGTCGTTCTTACTGGCGGTGCTGGCGCTCGGGCGGGAACGTTTCGCCCCGCCCCGCTTCCGCCTAACCGTCGCCGCCTTCAACGAGCGCGCCCGGAAGGTCTACGCCCGCGCCGATTTCCGCCCGATCGCGCGTTTTCGGCGCGGCGAGGGTGCCGATGCGCCGGAGTTCTTGATCATGATCGAGGGGTAGCCTCAGCATGATCCGCCACCGCGTCGAGCGCGACCGGCGGGCGGATGAAGGCGTCGAGGAGTTCTTCGAGCGCGCGGGTCGGGTCGGCGCAACGCCCGATGTGGACCGGCGTGGTCTGGATCGTGGTGCTGCGCGGCGCGACTATCCAGTGGAAACGCTCCGACTGGGGCAGCGCCGCCAGCGGCCCCCCCGCCGGATCCCCGGCGGCGATCGCCACGAAGGTGCCGAGGTGCCGCTCGATAGTCGTCAGGTCGGCATCGGGCGCGAGGGCGCGCAGGCGCGCGCGATCGAGTTCGATCTTCGCCGCCAGGAACCGGCGCGTCCGCGCGAAGAGGACCGCCCCCACGTTGATCGATTCCCCCCGCTCCACGCGCGGCACCACCCGCACGATCGCGTAGCTATACCAGACGTCGGGGGGGATGGGTGAGGTGGGCGGGGCGGTGGGTGAGGCGAACGGCGAGTTGCTCCGGTCCGCGTCGTTGGGCATCGATCGCTTCCTGTAGCCACGCGCGCGGGCCATTCAGCCGCGCGAGCAGATAGTCCACATACGCGGCGCGGTGCGCCGCCACATCGGCGAACTCGGCCTCGCCGCCGAGCCAGACCTCGGGGATCGCCCCGACCGCCGCCGCGATGATCTCCCCGGTCAGCAGCGGGCGCAGCCGCGCATCCGCCGCCGTCAGGTCGTTCGCCAGCGGCAGGAGTACGTGGTCCTTGATCGGGGCGAACAAGGTCTGGATCCGGTCGCGCCACCCCGCCCAGCGATGGTGGAAGTAGAGCGACGAGCCGTGATCGATCAGCCAGAGGCGATCGTGCCAAAGGAGCAAATTCGTGTTTTTCGCCGTCCGGTCGACGTTGGTGATCAGCGCATCGAACCAGACGATGTCGGCGGCGAGGTCGGGTGACACTCGCTCGCCATCGGTCGCCGGATCGTAGGAGAGCGCGCCGGAGAGGTAGGCGAGTCCGAAATTCTCCCCCACGCTGCCGCGCAGGATGTCCTGGATCTCCGGGTCCGGCTCGGCCTCGCCGAAGCCTGCGCCGATCGCGACGATCGCCGCGCGCGGGATCGGCAGGCCGAGCGGCGCGGCGATCCCGGCGGCCAACGTCTCCGCGACGAGCGCCTTTGCCCCCTGCCCCGCGCCGCGAAACTTCACCACGAAATTTCCCTCCGGCGCAGCCTCGACCACGGCGGGGAGGGAGCCGCCCTCACGGAGGGGGATGACATAACGGGTTCCGACGAGGTGTTCGATCATGCGTTGTCCACCTTTGCTGCGGTGCCGGTCGGTCGGCGACCATGCTGGCAAGTATACTCGGCAGGCGGCACCAGGGCCGCGCGACGGGTTTGAGCGGAGGATGAAGGGATGGCGCATGACGATGAGCAGGCCGAGGAGGCGCTGCATCCCGAACTGACCGAGGAGGGGCGCGCGCAGATCCGCGCGGAACAGCGCGCCGCGCGCCGCCGCTCGGATCGTCGGGCGCAGGGGCTGGTGATCGTCAACACCGGCGATGGCAAGGGGAAGACGACCGCCGCGCTCGGTGTCCTCACGCGCGCCTGGGGACGCGGGATGCGCGTCTGCATGTTGCAGTTCATCAAGGAGCAAAACGCCAACTTCGGCGAGGAACAGGCCGCGCGCAAGATGGGCGTGGAGCTGTTGCCGCTCGGCGGCGGGTTCACCTGGATGTCGGAGAACATCGCCGAGGATCGCGCCCTGGCTCGCGCGGGGTGGGCGCGCTGCCGTGCCGCGATCGAGGGGGGCGAGTACGAGATCGTGATCCTGGACGAGATTACCTACTGCTTTAAGTTCGGTTGGCTGGAACTGGCGGAAGTCCTGGATGTACTGCACGCCCGCCCGGACGGCCAGCACGTCATCCTCACCGGGCGCGACGCCCCCGAGGCGTTGATCGCCTTCGCCGATCTCGTCACCGAGATGCGCGAGATCAAGCACCCGTATCGGGACGGGGTCAAGGCGCAGAAGGGAATCGAGTTCTGAGGGCCGCGCCGGGCCTCTGCTATACTCAGGGAGCCGGAAATTGGCCGATAGCGAGCAACAGGGGCATGACGACGACCGCACTTGTCTACACACCGCTCTACCTGGGGCACGAAACCGGCCAGCAGCCGGAGAACCCCGGTCGCCTGCTCGCGGTCATGGAGGAGCTCGACCGCGAGGGGTTGTTGGCCGATCGGCGTATCTTCGAGCCCCCCGCCGCGCCGTTCGAGGCGATCGCCGCCGTGCATACGCCGGAGTTAATCGAGGAGGTGCTGGACGCCGCCGAGGCGGGCGGGCGCTGGCTCGATGGCGACACCTTCGTCTCGCCCGGCTCCTACGAGGCCGCCGTCTACGGCGCGGGCGGGGCGATGATCGCGACCGATGCGGTCCTGCAAGACGACCCGAAGCGGGTTTTCGTCCTGTCGCGCCCGCCCGGCCACCACGCGACCCCCGGCAAGGCGATGGGCTTCTGCCTCTTCAACAACGTCGCGGTGGCGGCGCGTTATGCGCTCGACGCGCACGGCCTGAAGCGGGTGGCAGTCATCGATTGGGACGTGCATCACGGCAATGGCACCCAGGACATCTTCTACGATTCCGACCAAGTCTTCTACGCCTCGTCGCATCAGGTTCCCCTCTATCCGGGGAGCGGGCGGCGCGAGGAGACGGGCGTGGGGCAGGGCAAAGGCGCGACGCTGAACGTGCCGGTGGCCCCCGGTGCCGACGACGCGCGCTACCTGCGTGCCTACGACGAGGAGATCCTGCCGGCGGTGCGCGCGTTCCGCCCGCAGCTGATCTTCGTTTCCGCCGGCTTCGACGCGCACCGCGACGATCCGCTGGCGATGCAGCGCGTGACCGAGGCGGGCTTCGCGGCGCTGACCGCGCGCGTCTGTGCCCTTGCGGACGAGTGCTGCGACGGTCGTTTGGTGGTGGTGCTCGAAGGCGGCTACAACCACGACGCGCTCGCGCGCTCGGTCGCGGCGACGTTGCGGGTGCTCGATACGAGTAGTCAGTAGCCAGTAGTCAGTGGTGGGAGACGTTGCTTGGTTGGTGGCATCCTCCCACCCCGCAAGGGCACCGCCACTGCCTACTGATCACTGACTACTGACTACTACCCCGGAGGGATACCATGTCCATCGCGGTCGTCGATTATGGCGCGGGGAACCTGGGAAGCGTGGTCAATGCGCTGGAGCACATCGGTGTGCCGCACGTCGTCACCGACGATCCGGCGACGCTCCTCGCCGCCGATGGGGTGATTTTCCCCGGTGTCGGCGCGACCGCCGATGCGATGGAGAACCTGCGTGCGCGCGGGTTGATGGACGTGCTACGCGCCGTGGCAGCGGGCGATCGCCCCCTCTTCGGCGTCTGCGTCGGCCAGCAAGTGCTGTTCGACACTAGCTACGAGGGCGAGCCGCACCCCTGCCTCGGCATCTTCCCCGGCGCGGTGCGGCGCTTCCCCAATGCCGAGCTGATCGTGCCGCACATGGGCTGGAACAACGTCGTGCTGCGGCGCGCTCACCCGCTCTTCGCCGGGATCCCCGACGGCACGGAGTTCTATTTTGTCCACTCCTACTACTGCGACCCGGAGGATGATACGATCGTCCTCGGCGAGACCGACTACGGCGCACCTTTCGCGGCGGCGATCGCGCGCAGGAACGTGATGGCGACGCAGTTCCACCCCGAGAAGAGCGGGCGCTGGGGGCTCGAGATCTATCGCAACTTCGCGCGCCTCGTCGCGGAGCGTGCGGCGGGGACGGGGGCTGCGGTCGCGGCGGGGCGGTCGGCATGATCGTGATCCCGGCGATCGATCTGCGCGGCGGGCGGTGCGTCCGCCTTTTGCAGGGCGACTTCGCCCGCGAGACAGTCTACGGCGACGATCCGGTGCAGATGGCGCTTCGCTGGCAGGCGGCGGGCGCGACGATGCTGCACGTCGTCGATCTCGATGGTGCGAAAGCGGGTTTCCCGGCGCAAGCGGCGATCGTCTCCGCGATCGCGGGGGCACTGACGATCCCGGTGGAACTTGGCGGCGGCCTGCGCTCGCTCGATCACCTCGAAGCGGCGTTGGCGGGCGGGGTGGCGCGGGTGGTCCTCGGCACCGCCGCGATCGAGGATCGCGATCTGCTGACGGCGGCGCTCGAACGCTGGGGCGCGGAGCGGATCGTCCTCGGCCTCGATGCGCGCGAGGGCATGGTCGCCACGCGCGGCTGGACCGAGACGACCGCCGTCCGCGCGACCGAACTGGCGACCGAATTGGCGGCGTTCGGCGTGCGACACGTCGTCTACACCGACATCGGACGCGATGGCACCCTCCACGAGCCGAATTACACCGCCCTGCGCGAGATGGCCGAGGTGAGCGGCCTGGCCGTGATCGCCTCCGGCGGCGTCGCGCGGCGCGAGCATCTGGTCGCGCTCGCTGCCGTCCCCGGCGTCGAGGCGGCGATCGTCGGGCGCGCGATCTATACGGGCGATGTGACCCTGAGACCGGGCGAGTGGGTGGTGGCGAATGACGGATGACGGATGACGAGTGACAAGTGACGAATAAATACGGCAACGCCATCCTATTCGTCGCTTATCCCTTCGTCCTCACTTCGCCACCGGTCCACTTTGCCCACTCGACCGCTAATTCGTCATCCGTCACTCATCATTTGTCATTGGAGCAGGGGTGTGGATATTCGCGATAACATCCGGTACGACGAGCAGCGTCGGCGCGATGAAGCGCGGCTCGGGGCGTTGCAAGAGCAGATCGACCAACTACGCCTGATCCTCCGCGAGAGTGGCAGTCGGCACTCCCAGTCGGAGGAGACGAACGATACGATCGCGGAGACGCTCGCCGAGCTTGGGGAGCGGATCGAGGGCGCGCGCGACGAGGCCCGATCGCTCAGCGACGCGCGAATCGTGGAGATCGGGCGACTGCGCGCCGAGACGGAAGAGATCGATCGCCGCTTCGCCGGGGCGATCGCGCCGCTCCCGAACCTCCAGGCGCAGATCAACGATCTCGCCGCTTTTGTCCGCACCAAGTTCCAGGAGTTGGGTGAGGAGCGCCACCGCTTCGGCGAGTTGCAGGCGCAGATCGATCGCCTGCCGCCGCAAGTCGAGCGCGCGACGCAGATCGCGCGCGAGGTGCGCGCCGAACTCGAGGCGGTGCGTGCCGAGATCGATGAGGTCCGCGCCGATTGGCGCAAGACGAACGACGCGGTGGGGATCGTCGAGCAGGATGTGCGTCGTCGCGTCGGCGATCTCGGTGTGCGCCTCGATCAGACGAACGGGCGGATCGACGCGCTGAAAGACGAGTTGCCGCCGCTCGACGTGCAGATCGACCGCGTACGCGCGGAATTGCACGGGGTTCTGCCGAAGTTCGACGCGCTGGCTGCCGCAGACGCGGTGTTGCGCGAGGACATCGATCAAATCGGTTCGTATGCGCAGCTGCGCCACGACAAGACGATCGCGCAGGCCGAGGCGACGCGCACGTCGGGCGAGGAGCGTATGCGCGTGATCGAGCGCCTCAATGACACCCGTTTCACCGCCACGATGGCCCGCTTCGAGGATCTGGAACGCGCCGACGGCTCGATCAGCCATCGCCTCGCCCTGATGACGACGCGGCTCGATGCCCTCCGCGATCAGGATGAAACCCTGCGCGGGGAGATGCGCCGTCTCGAAGAGTTGCGCCTGCGGGTGCGGATCGAGCAGGCGCAGCAAGAGGTCCAGATCGTCACCGAACGTCTCGCGCAACTTCAGGGCGATGGCGACGACGACGAGGAGATTTGACCCTGCGGGTCCACGGTCGGGCCGCTTGGTAATACCGTTCGCGAACCAGTCCACGAGGAGGAGCGCACCATGCTGACACGCCGCATCATCCCGTGCCTCGATGTGACCGGCGGACGGGTGGTTAAGGGGACGCAGTTCCTCGATCTGCGCGACGCGGGCGACCCGGTCGAGCTCGCCGCTTACTATGACGCCGAGGGGGCCGACGAGCTGACCTTCTACGACATCACCGCATCGAGCGACGAGCGCGCGATCATGCTCGAAACGGTGCGACGGGTTGCGAAGGAAGTCTTCATCCCGCTGACGGTCGGCGGTGGCGTTCGCACGGTGGAGAACATCTATACGCTGCTGCGCGCCGGAGCCGACAAGGTCAGCGTCAATACGGCGGCGCTCGCGACCCCGGAACTGATCACCGAGGGCGCGCGGCGCTTCGGCTCGCAGTGCATCGTCCTCTCGATCGACGCGGCGGCGCGACCGGGCGGGGGCTGGGAGGTCCGTACGCACGGCGGGCGGCGTGGCACCGGCATCGACGCGATCGAGTGGGCGCGGCGCGGTGTCGAGCTCGGCGCTGGCGAGATCGTCCTCAACAGCATCGATGCGGACGGCACGCGCGAGGGGTACGAGCTCGGCCTGACGGCGGCGGTATCGAGGGTCGTGCGCGTGCCGGTCGTGGCGTCCGGCGGCGCAGGGACGCTCGGGCATCTCGGTGACGCGCTCGGCGCAGGCGCGCACGCGGTCCTGGCTGCGTCGATCTTCCACTTTCGCACTCACACGATCCGCGAAGCGAAGGAATATCTCACTGCGCAGGGCTTCCCGATGCGCGCGGTTGCCCCCGTAGAGAGCCCGATCGGCCAAGCGATCCCATCGTAGGCGGCGCGAGATCGCGGGCGCGGCGGTCAGGCGGCAATAACCGGCCCTCGTGGCACGCTGACGATCGTTCGAGTGGTGTCCCGAAGCCTGTCACGTAGGGCGCATAGGACAGCAGAAAGCCGGGCCGATCGCAACGCTCGGCCCAGCTTTCTCCATATGATTCAGCCCCTGCGCTCGACACCGCACGATCGGCGCTATTGGCCGGACTGCGCCTCCTGCTTGCGGCGGGAGGGCTCGGGGGTGACGCCGAGCGCGGAGGCCAGATCGATCTGGTGGTCCTGTTCCTGCACGACGATGCCCCGTAAGACCTCGGCCAGGGCGTACTCACCGAGCGCTTCCGCCTGCCGGATGCGCTGCCGATAGTTGTCGATCGTCGCGTCTTCGGCGCGGAGATCGAACCACAGCATCTCCTCGTTGTCTTCCGAGACTTCGACCGGTTCCGCTTCATGGGTCGGATACGCGCCGAAGTAATCGAGCTGCTTGGCGATGCTGATCGCGTGATCCAGCTCCTCGTGGGCGTGCGCCTCTAGCTCGGTGGCGATGTTCTGATACTGCGCGCGGTCGATCTTCTGACTGTAGATGACGTACTGGATGACCGCCTTGTACTCGCGCGCCAGGTCGCCCTGTAGCCCCGCGATCAGTTCCGCCGTCTTGCCCGTGTCTTGCGTCATGTGGCCCCCTCCTCCAGATTCGTTGATCGCACACGAACGGTCGTGTCCCTATACAACGATTGCAGGAGCGGTGCCACAAATAGCGTGGCTGTGTTTTCGAGGTCGGCTGACGAAAATGCGCCATTCCGTACATTCGCACGGTGCGCCGATAGCGAGCGCAAAGAAGGGGGACGAGCGTATAAACCGCTCGTCCCCTCTTCTCGTGAGTGGTAAATGTCTGAAAGATGGTTGCCCGGTCAGTTGAGGAGTTCGAAGATCCCCGCCGCGCCCTGCCCACCGCCGACGCACATCGTCACCATGCCGTAGCGCCCCTTGCGGCGACGCAACTCGTTGATGAGCTGCACGGTCAGCTTCGCGCCGGTCGCGCCCATCGGGTGGCCGAGGGCGATCGCGCCGCCGTTGACATTCGTTTTCTCCTCGTCGAGGCCGAGTTCGCGGATCACGGCCAGCGCCTGCGCCGCGAACGCCTCGTTCAACTCGATCAGGTCGATGTCGGCCAGGGTCAACCCCGCCAGCTTGAGGACTTTCGGGATCGCGACCACCGGGCCGATCCCCATCACCTCGGGGCGGACGCCGCTGACCGCGAAGGCGACGAACCGGGCCAGCGGCGTGAGGCCGCGCGCCTCCGCCGCCTCGCGCTCCATCACCAGCACCGCCGCCGCGCCGTCGCTCGTCTGCGATGAGTTGCCGGCGGTGACGCTGCCGCGCGCGGCGAAGACCGGCTTGAGCTTCGCCAGCGCCTCGGTCGAGGTATCGCGGCGCGGCCCCTCGTCGGTGTCGAAGGTCGCTTCCTGCGTGCGGACCTTGCCGCGCTCATCGACGTAGGTGTATTCGACCGGGAGGGCGATGATCTCGTCGCGGAAGCGGCCCGCGTCGATCGCCGCGACCGCGCGCTGGTTGGAGCGCAGCGCGAAGGCGTCCTGATCGTCGCGGCTGACCTTCCACTCCTTCGCCACGTTCTCGGCGGTGAGCCCCATGCTGAGGTAGACGTCGGGGTGGGTCGCGATCAGGTGCGGGTTGGGGGCGAGTCGCCCGTTCGCCTGCTGCACCATGCTCATGCTCTCGGTACCGCCCGCCAGGATCGCGGTGCCGAACCCGGCCATGATCCGCTCGGCGGATTGCGCGATCGTCTGCAAGCCGGACGAGCAGAAACGGTTGACGGTGGTGCCGGGGATGCTATCGGGCAGCCCCGCGCGCAACGCCGCGATCCGCGCCACGTTGGAGCCCTGCTCCGCCTCGGGGATGGCGCAGCCGAGGACCACGTCCTCGATCTCTGCCACGTCGAGCCGCCCCGCGACCTGTTGGACGACCGCGTCGATCGCCGCTGCGGCCATATCGTCCGGGCGTGTCGCGCGGAGGGTGCCGCGCGGGGCTTTCCCCACCGCCGTGCGCGCCCCCGCGACGATCACTGCTTCCTTGACCATCAGAACCCCCTCGAAAATGACGAATGACGAATGACGAATGACGAATCAGGACAGTGAAGCGACATAAGGTGGTGGTATTCCTCGTACCCTATTCGTCACTCGTCATTCGTCACTGCTTTAGTTGCGTAGCGGCTTCCCGGTCTGGAGCATGTGCATCATGCGCGCCTGGGTCTGCTCGTTGCCGAGGAGGCGCATGAACGTCTGCCGCTCCAGTTCCAGGATGTAGTCTTCGCCGACCCACTGCGGCTGCGAGAGATCGCCGCCGCTGAGGACCGTGGCGAGCATGGAGGCGATCTCTGCGTCGTAATCGGAGATGTATCCGCCCACCTTGAATTGGTGAACGCCGAGCAGCAGCGTCGCCTTCCCGCCGATCCCCGCCGCGTAGCAGCTCTGCTCCCGCGCGGGTGGGTGATACCCGGCGTCGGCGAGATCGAGGGCCAAACGCTTCGCCTCCGCGATCAGGCGATCCTTACCGAAGATAATCCGATCGCTCGGGGCCAGGAAGCCGAGATCGCGCGCCTCGGCGGCGCTGGTGCTGACCTTCGCCTGCCCGATCGTCTCGAAGACCCGGCGCAGGGCCGGGAGCGGGTCGGAACCGGCCACGCGCGCGGCTGGGGAGACGATCCGGCGGATCAGTTCCTTGCAGCCGCCGCCGCCGGGGATCAGCCCAACCCCGACCTCGACCAGCCCCATGTACGTCTCGCCTTCGGCACAGATGGCCGACGCCGCGAGGCTCAGCTCGACGCCGAGGCCGAGGGTCTGTCCGAATGGCGCGGCGACGACCGGCTTCGGCGCGAAGCGGACGCGCTGCAACAGCTCGTGTCCGGCACGGAGGAAGTCGTACAACGCCTGCGGGTCGCCGCCCATCGCGATCGCGCCGACCTCTTTCAGGTCGACCCCGGCGGCGAAGAACTGCCCCTGGTTGCCGATGACCAGCGCGCGCCAGGCGTCGTCCGTGTCCAGCAGATCGAGCGCGCGGGCTAGCACCCCCATCGCCTCGGAGCCGATCGCGTTCGCCTTGCTGTGGACTTCCAGGCAGAGGACGCCGTCGCCGAGATCGATCAGGCTAGCGGTGCGCGTGCCGACCAGTTCCTTCCCCGCCGCCTTCAGCGCCGCGAGGTCGAGCTGCTCCGCGCCGCGAGCGATCTCCTGGTAATCCTGGGTGCCGGGATGGTAGGCATAGCGCTTCCCGTTGCGCTCCTGGTAGAAGCTTTCGTTCCCGGCGGCGAGCATCGCGCGGACCCAGGCGGGGACGGTCGCGCCGAGACGCTCCATCCGCTCCACGGTCGGTCGGACGCCGAGGGTGTCCCAGGTCTCGAATGGCCCCAGCTGCCGCGCGAAGCCCCAGCGGATCGCGTCGTCGATCGAGACGATGTCATCGCTCATCTCCGGGACGCGCCGCGCGGCGTAGGCGAGCGCCGGGACGGTCAGCATCTCGACCAGCTTCGCGCCCCGATCTCCCTCGTCGGCCTGGGCGACGATGAAGCGCAGCCGCTCGCCGAGATCGCCGATCCGCTGCGCGTCGGCGATGATCGGCCCCTCGACCTCGCGCGGCGGGCGATAAGCGAGGTCCGGCGAGTCGGTGTCGAGGACGTGGAACTCGCGCCCCTTCGGCCCCTGGACCTGCTTGTAGAAGCCCTGCCCGCTCTTATTGCCGAGTCGCCCTTCGGCAACGAGTCGACCCACGAGCGGTGGCGTCTTGAACTCCTCGCGCGACTCGTCGTCGGGCGCGGCGGCGTAGAGGTTGTCGGCCACCCCGGCCATGATGTCGATCCCGGCGAGATCGGCGAGACGGAAGGAGGCGGTGTTGGGGCGCCCGAGCAGCGGCCCGGTCAGCGCGTCGGTCTCCTCGATCGTGTAGCCGTTGTCGAGCGCCCAGCGCGCGCCGAACATCCCATCGAACGACCCGAAGCGGTTGGCGATGAAGTTCGGGGTGTCCTTGCAGATCACCACGCCCTTGCCGAGGACACTCTCGCCGAACGCCTTCATTTGCCGCACGACCGCCGGATCGGTCTCCGGCAGGGGGATCACTTCCAGCAGCTTCAGGTAGCGCGGCGGGTTGAAGAAGTGCGTGCCGAGGAAGTGGGCCTTGAAGTCGTCGCCGCGCCCCGCCGCGATCTCGTGCAGGGGGATGCCGGAGGTATTCGAGGAGACGACGCTGCCGGGCTTGCGCGTCTCCTCGATCCGCGCCATCAGCGCCTGCTTCGGCCCGATGCGCTCGATGATGACCTCGACGATCCAGTCGGCCTCACCGACCCAGGCAAAGTTGTCCGCGAAGTTGCCGACGCGGATCCGCTTGCCCGCGTCGGCGTTGGCGAGCGACGCGGGGCGCGACTTCGCCATCCGGTCGTAGCCCGCACGGACGATGCGGTTACGGACGGCGGGACTCTCCGGTGTTAGCCCGCGCTTCTCCTCGTCGGGGGTCAGGGTATCCGGCGCGATGTCGAGGAGGGAGACCTGGAGGCCGACATTGGCGCAGTGCGCCGCGATGCCCGCCCCCATCGTCCCCGCCCCGAGCACCGCCACGCGGGTGATCGTGCTCATCAGTCCTCCTCTGAGTAGGCGGAGTAGTGCGAAGTAGGACAGTAAGCAAGTAAGGGATGAAGTAATGTTAGCCTATCCGTATCAGCGACCGCCGACCGCCGAATCGTTCCTACGCTACTCGCCTACTTGCCTACTCGTTCTACTACGCCTACTCCCTACGCGAACGCCTGGATGCCGGTGATCTTACGCCCGACGACGAGCGTCTGGACCTCGGCGGTCCCCTCGTAGGAGTAGATCGCCTCGGCGTCGTTGAAGTGTCGCGCCACCAGATTGTCGAGCAGGATGCCGTTGCCGCCCATGATGTCGCGCGCCTCGGACGCGATCTTGCGCGCCTTGGTGCTGTGGTTCAGCTTGGCGAGCGACGCCTGCTCGGCGGTCATCTTCCCCTGCGCCAGCAATTGCCCGAGTCGCCAGCACATCAATTGCATCGCGGTGATCTCGCTCAGCATCCAGACCAGCTTCTGCTGCACCAGCTGATGCCCGGCGATCGGCTTGCCGAACTGCTCGCGCTGCGTGGCGTAGGCCAGCGCCGCCTCGTAGCACGCCATCGCGTTGCCCAGCGCCGAGCAGGCGACGCCGTAGCGGGTCATCGTCAGCACCATCGCCGTCTCGCGGAAGCTCGTGCTGCCGCCGAGGCGGTTCTCCGCCGGGATGCGCGCGTCGGTGAAGGTGAGGTCGGCGTTGCCGAGGGCGCGGAGGGCCATCTTGCCGGCCATCAGGTGCGCCTCGAAACCGGGCGTCCCCTTCTCTACCAGGAAGCCCGCGACCTTGCCGTCGTTGTCGAGGTCGCGCGCCCAGACGACGATCACGTCCGCGACATTGCCGAGGCCGATCCAGCGCTTCGCCCCGTTGAGGACGTAGCTATTCCCGTCGCGGCGGGCGGTCGTCTGGAGGTGCGAGGCGTCGGAGCCGCGCAACGGCTCGGTCAGCCCGAACGCGCCGAGTTTCTCCATCCGGGCCATCTGCGGCAACCAGTGGCGCTTCTGCTCCTCGTTCCCCGCGACGTAGATCGAGCCCATCGCCAGGCCGGAGTGGACACCCAGCCAGGTGCTGACGCTCGCGTCGCCGCGCGACAGCTCGGCGGCGATCAGGCCGTCCGCGACCGGACTGAGGCCGGGGCAGCCGTAGCCGCGCAACGCCCCCCCGGCGATGCCGAGTTCGGCGAGCTTGGGGACGAGCTGCCAGGGGAATTCCGCGCGCTCCCAGTAGGGGCCGATGATCGGGATCACCTCGGCGTCGACGAAGGCGCGTACCTTGTCGCGGATCGCGCGCTCGTCGTCGGTCAGCAGATCATCCACGGCGTAGAAATCGACGCGCGGGAAGATTTGGCCGACGAGGTTGGTGCTCCGCTCCGCCGTCTCGCGGCTCGCGCCGGGACGCAGGAGAGCCTCCGACTGCTCGCCAAGCTGCAACTCGGGGATCGTGCTGGTCATCGTCGCTGCTCCTTCGTTTTCCACCGCTCGCCCATCGGAGGTGCCCCCGTTGTGACCGGATCGCCCGCCCCGCGAAGGACACGGCAAGGGAGGATATGCTCGCGCACCCCCGCAACAGATGCGCAGAGCATACCATGCACCGGCACCATTTTCAAACGACCGTTCGTTTTTATTCAGACGGTCGGCATGGTTAGCACGGGGTATTCCGGGCACGTCCGGGACCCGCCCACCGTCGGCTCATTCCTGCGCGATGGGGGCCAGTTCGCGCGCCTCGTCGCGCAGGACACGGCGCAACACCTTGCCGGTCGGCAGCTTCGGCAATTCCTCGCGGAACTCCACGCGCGACGGAGCCTTGAACGAGGCGAGCCGCGCCCGACAGAAGGCGATCAGTTCCGCCTCGGTCGTCACCTGCCCCGCCTTCAGCGCCACGTAGGCGAGCGGTCGTTCCCCCGCGTAGGGGTCGGGGATGGCGACGACCGCCGCCTCCCGCACGCTCGGGTGGGCGTAGAGAATCTCCTCCACCTCGCGCGGCCAGACCTTGAAGCCCCCCGCGTTGATCATGTCCTTCTTGCGATCGACGATCGCGTAATACCCCTCCGCATCGACCGTGGCGATGTCCCCGGTGTGGAACCAGCCGCCGCGCAGCGCCTCCGCCGACTCCTCGGCGCGCCCCCAGTAGCCGCCCGTGACGTTGTCGCCCCGGACGATCAACTCCCCTTCCTGCCCCTGCGGCACGTCCCGGTCCTGCTCGTCCACGATCCGCGCCTCGACACCGGGGATCGGCCAGCCGATCGTGCCCGGCCTGACCACCGGGGCCGCCGCATTGGTGTGGGTGACCGGGGAAGTTTCTGTGAGGCCGTAGCCTTCCTGGATTTGGACCCCGGTGAGTTGCTCGAAGCGGGCGAGGACTTCCTTCGGCAGCGGGGCTGCGCCGGAATTGACGTTGCGGAGGCTCGACAGATCGTAGTCGCCGAGTCCTGGCGTGTTGACCCAGGCGATGTACATCGGCGGCGCGCCGAGGAAGACCGTCGCGCGGTGGCGCTGGATCGCTTCGAGGACCGGGACCGGCTCGAAGCGGACGACCAGCACGATCGTGCCACCCGCGCGCAGCGCCGCGTTCATCCCGACGTTCATCCCGTAGATGTGGAAGAGCGGCAGGACGAGCAGGGTGATGTCGTCCGGTCCGACCCTGAACTTCTCCAGCCGATTGATCTGATCGCAGTTCGCCATGAAGTTACGGTGGGTCAGCAGCGCGCCCTTCGGTTTGCCGGTCGTCCCCGAGGTGTAGCAGATCACCGCTAGATCGTCCGGTGCGACCGCGATCGACGCACGCCGGGGGATCGCGCGGTCCAGCAGCGTCTCCCAAGCGATCGTCCCCTCGGGGGCGGCGTTCTGACCGATGAAGACGGTGTGAACGACGGTCGGGGCGTCCGCGATCCCGGCTGCCACCTGCGCGTAGAACGCCTCGTGGACGATGAATGCCTTGGCCTCGCCGTCCGCGAGGATGTAGCCCGCCTCGCCCGCCTTGTAGAGGAGGTTCAACGGGATCGTCACCGCGCCGAGCCGGGCGATCGCGTAGTAGGCGACGACGAACTGGGGGATGTTCGGGGCCATCAGCCCGACGCGGTCGCCCGGCCCGATGCCGCGCGCGGCCAGCCCATTGGCCGCGAGTTCGATCATGCCGTTCAGTTGGGCGTAGTTGATGCGGTGTTCCTGGAAGACGATCGCGGTCCGCTCGCCGTCGCGCGCGGCGATATCGGCGGCGATATCGGCGAGGGTTGCGGCACTCTCCATCAGGACCTCCTCGGCAATGGCGACGTGCTCACCGATTCCCGGTGGTATCGGCGGGGGATCGCTGATCAGACCAGCGGTATAACAAGAATTGTGTCGAAAACGTCAGCTGTTCTCGTGTCGGGATCGGACAGCAAACGGTACAGGAAGTATAGCACCACCCCGGCCACCCCCGACCGCAAGGCGGCATGGCGCGCGACGATACATCCTCCGGGGACGCTGCTGCGTATGTATAAGGGCGACCTGCACTGGGGGCGCACTTCTTTGCCGTGGCGAGGTACGGTATGATCGCGAGTGGCGCGGCGATGTTGCCCACGCCAAGTGATACGAAGGACGAGATGTCGATGACACCGAACTGGATTCTGGCGCGCCGCGGTGGCCTGGTGAGGGTATTGCTCCTTTCCCTCCTGCTCACCCTCTCGGCGTGTGGTGATGCCGCCTCGCCGACCGCTGCTCCCACCGTCGCGCCAGCCACGCCCACGGCGACCATCGCCGTTGCCGCCGCGATAACCCCGACCACGCCGAACGTCGCCGCCACAAGTTCGGCACCCCCCGCCGCCACCGTCACGCCAGTCGGCGCGGTCACGCCCGCCGCCCCGAGCGCGACGATCGCTCCCACGGCGGTGGTTACCCCGACCACGCCCGCTGTGCCGACGACCGTCCCGACCGTCGCCGCCGTGCCGCGCGCGGGCCAGCCGGTGCGCGTTCAGATTCCATCGATCAAGGTCGATGCGGCGATCGAGTACGTCGGGCTGACCCCCGAGGGTAACATGGACACCCCAAAGAATTACGACAACACCGCCTGGTACGAGCCCGGCGCGCGCCCCGGCGACGTCGGCAACGCTGCGATCGCCGGGCATGTGGACTCGAAGACCGGCAAGGCGGTCTTCTGGGATCTCGCCAAGCTGAAGGCGGGCGATGAGATCTTCGTCGTCGGCGATGACGGCGTCACGCGGCGTTTCGTCGTCGCCGGGGTCGATTCCTACGGGCGCAGCGCTGCGCCGTTGCAGCAGATTTTCGGCCCGACATCCGAGCGGCATCTCAACATCATCACCTGCGACTCGACGACTCCCTTCACCAACGGCCAGTACGCCGCCAACGTCGTCGTCTACACCAATTACGCGCCGTAAGCCCTACCGCTCAGTGTTCTCCCAAGGCCCCGTGCCCCGCCGTCGGCGCCGACTCGCGCGGCGGCGGCGGGGCACGGGGTATACTGGAGGGGGTGGCGATCCGCGGTCGCCATATAGGCGACGCCCTTTGCCACGCGACCAGGGGAAGATCGGGGAGCGAGTCGGATGCAGCAGACAACCTACCGGGTCCACCTCTGTTACGGCCCGAATTGCACGCGCGCCGGGTCACGCGCGCTCTTGCCGGCGCTGGAGGAGGAGATCGCGGCGCAGGGCCTGGCCGGAGAGGTCTCGGTCCAGGAGACCTCGTGCCGCAATCGTTGCGAGCAAGCGCCCTCGGTGAACGTGTATCCGGGGCCGATCTTCTATAACCGCCTGACGCCGGGCGCGATCCGCGCGATCGTGCGGCAGCATCTGCGCGCCGGTGAGCCGGTGTGCGCCTGGTTCTATCGGACCGACGAGCACGCGCGTCCGCAGTCGCGCTTCGCCCCGGACCCAAGCGAGGCGGTGGAGACCACGGGTGCTGGTGCGGATTGGCGCTGGTGGAAGAAGGGGGAGGACTGAAGATGACGACGATCGGGGCCGGGCGGGTCGCCGCGCTCTATATCCGCGAATCGCAATACAACGAGCACGATCGCACGCCGTCGGAGGCGCAACTCGCCGTTTGCCGCGACCTCGCGCTGGCGCTCGGCTATACCGTCACCGACGAGGCGACGCTGCTCGACAGCGGTCCGAATTCGACGCTGATGCGTCCCGGCATCACCAAGCTGATCGGCTTGGTCGCGGCGGGGCAGGCGGCGGCGGTGGTTGTCTACACCCTGAATCGCCTCGGACGCACCGATAGCCAGGGGCTGGAGGCGTTGTTGCGCGAGTTGCGGCGGCGCGGGATTCCGGTCTACATCGCGCACACGCCGAAGGGTTATCGCTATGATTCGGCGACCGGCAAGCTGCTGCACGACCCGGAGGCGATCCACGCGGCCAACCGCGAAGAGTGGCGCGAGCCTGAATTCATCGTCATCCCGCGCGAGAACGAGCAGGATGATCTCGTCGCCGACCGTCTGACGCTCGGTAGTGTGCGGCGGGGTGTGGGCGACTCCTCCGCCAACTGAGTGCCGTGCGAAGCGGGATCGGCGAGCACAAGCGAGGGGCGGGGCCGGGCATATCGCCCGGCCCCGCCCCTTTGCCTACCCGTGGCGGATTCAGACCACCGCCTCCTGGGTCTGCGGGTCGAAGGCGTGCATGTTCTTCATGTTGAAGGCGAGCGACACGATGTCGCCGGGCATCGCGCGGACGCGCGGGTCCACGCGCGCGACGAAGACATCGTTCGGCGCGTCTTCTTCCACCGCGATCGCGCCGGTCCCGGTGTCGTGATCCGCCGTGGTCGCGTGCAACTGGATCTCGCTGCCGAGCGGCTCGGTAACCTCGACGCGCGACGGGACGACCATGTCGCTATAGGAAGCCTCGGCGTAATCGACGTGCTCGATGTCCTCCGGGCGGATTCCGAAGATGATCTGCTTGCCCTTGTAGGCGGCCAGCTTGCCATCGTGCTCACGCGGCACGCGCAGCTTCATGCTTCCTTCCATGAGGAAGAGGCCCTCGCCGTCCGACTCGACCTTGGCCGGGATGAAGTTCATCGACGGCGAGCCGATGAAGCCCGCGACGAACATGTTGGCCGGCCTGTCGTAGAGATTCTGTGGAGTGTCGAGTTGCTGGAGGAAGCCGTCCTTCATGACCACGATCCGATCGCCCATCGTCAGGGCCTCGACCTGGTCGTGCGTGACGTAGATCGTGGTGACATTGAGGCGGCGGTGCAGCTTCTGGATCTCGGCGCGGGTCTGCACGCGCAGCTTCGCGTCGAGGTTGGACAGCGGCTCGTCCATCAGATAGGCGGCTGGCTCGCGGACGATGGCGCGACCGAGCGCGACGCGCTGTCGCTGACCACCGGAGAGCGCCTTCGGGCGGCGGGTCAGATAGGGGGTAATCGAGAGGATCTCGGCGGCCTCGCGGACGCGGCGATCGATCTCCTGCTTGTTGACGCGGCGCAGCTTCAGGGCGAAGGCCATGTTGTCGTACACGCTCATGTGCGGGTAGAGCGCGTAGTTCTGGAAGACCATCGCGATGTCGCGGTCGCGGGGCGGGAGGTCGTTGACGCGGCGGTCGCCGATGTAGATGCTGCCTTCGCTGATCTCTTCCAGTCCGGCAAGCATGCGCAACGCGGTGGATTTGCCGCACCCCGATGGCCCGACGAACACCAGGAATTCGGCGTCTTCACAGGCGATCGAAAGGTCGGTCACGGCGAACTGGTCGCTGTTCTCGTACCGTTTGTGGACGTGATCGAAGACGATCTTAGCCATTGGTCCGTTCCTCCATGCACTATCCACGGGCGACCGAATTCCCACAGTTGGGTCTTCTGGCGGTCCCGCTTTCTAGCCCACCATTCCGGTGTCCGACCCTGCTATCCGGGGTCATGGGGAGTTGGTGTAGGAGCGATTGTAGCATGACCGCGCGACCTTGCAAACGTTTGGCGTGATTTGCTATCCGACCAGCGGCCTGATCGCCCTCATCCCGACGCTGCCGCCCCCGCCGGGGGCGGCGAGAGGGCTGCTCCTGGCGAGCATTTTTGCGTCCTGCCTGGCCATCGCGTCGATCGTTGCTGCCGGTGAAAGGCTTCGTCCATGACGAGGGCGAAAAGGGCGATATGCTATACTCAGCGCTGGTTCAAACCGAGGGTTGCTAGTCCACAATTGGAGCTCGTCAGGGGGGGCAGCGCGCATGGCCGACAGCACCGCGACCGGTGGGGCGCTCCGCATGACCGCGCTCAACGACGTGCATCGACGCATGGGCGCGCGGATGGTCGAGTTCGGCGGGTGGGACATGCCGGTGCGCTATTCCGGCGATCTTGAGGAGCACCGGGCGGTACGCGACGCCGCAGGACTCTTCGATCTCGGCCACATGGGCCAGGTGATCGTCACCGGCCCCGATGCGCTCCCCTACCTGCAATGGCTCGTCACCAACGACATGGCCTCGCTCGCGGAAGGCTCGTCGCGCTACGCGCTGATGTGCCTCCCCACCGGCGGCGTGATCGATGATCTCTTCATCTATCGCCTGCCGGGGCGCTGGTTCGTGGTCGTCAACGCCGCGAACCGCGAGCACGATGTCGCCTGGATGCGGGCGCGGCGTGCGGAACGTCCCGAGTGGGACGTGACGCTCGACGATGCGACCGACCGCACCGGCATGATCGCCCTCCAGGGTCCGCGCGCCGAGGCGATCCTCCAGAAGCTGACGGGTGTCGATCTCGCCGCGCTCCCCTATTTCGATGCGCTCGACGCCACGGTGGCGAGCGTGCCGACCCTGATCGGGCGCACCGGCTACACCGGCGAGGACGGCTTCGAACTCTACTTCCCGATCGAGCAGAGCGAGCGCCTGTGGACAGCACTCCTGGAGGCGGGTCGCCCGGAAGGGCTGCTGCCGATCGGGCTCGGCGCACGCGACACCCTCCGCCTCGAGGCGAAGATGGCCCTCTACGGCCACGAGTTGACCGAGGAGATCAACCCGCTGGAGGCGGGCCTCGGCTGGGCGGTTAACTTCGATAAGGGCGATTTCATCGGGCGCGATGCCCTGCTGGCCGTGCGTGAGGCGAAGCCCGCGCGACGACTCGTCGGCTTCCGCATGACCGAGCGCGGCGGTGCGCCCCGCGCCGGCTACGTGGTGCAGGTGGGCGATACGCCCGTCGGCCATGTCACCAGCGGCACACACGCCCCGACCCTCGGGCAGAGCATCGGCCTTGCCCTCGTCAGTCGCACGGTCGCGGGGATCGGCAAGCCGCTCGACATCATCATCCGAGGCAAGGCGGTCCGCGCCGAGCAGGTCAAGACCCCGTTCTACAAGCGACCTGGCAAGTAAACCTGAAGGCGACTGGTGGGCGCAACAGGTGCCCGCCCGCGATAGTGCATATCTGTGAACGTCAGCGAAGGAGCGAGGCAGTGGAGCAGGCACCGACCGACCGGCGCTACACCAAAGAGCACGAGTGGGTCAAGATCGAGGGCGACATCGCCACGATCGGGATCACCGAGTTCGCCCAGAGCGAATTGGGCGATGTGACCTACGTGGAAGTTCCGCAGATCGGGCAGCAACTCACCCAGGGGCAGGCGTTCGGCGTGGTGGAGTCGGTCAAGGCCGTCTCGGATATCTATGCCCCGGTCGGCGGCGAGGTCCTCGAAGTGAACGACGCGCTCGCCAACGAGCCGGAGCAGGTCAACTCCTCCCCGTACGATGGTGCCTGGATGATCAAGCTGCGCGTCACCGATCCCGGCACGACCAGCGAATTGCTGAGCGCCGACGAGTACGCGGCGCACGTCGCGGCGGGCGGACACTGAGAAAGTACGAAGTACGAGCGACGAAGTACGAACTGGCGCGCGGCTGGTATGGGGCTCAGAGCGGCCAGCGAACCAGTTCGTACTTCGTACTTCGTCGCTCGTACTTTCACGGAGCAGAGCAACAATGTCTTACGTGCCACACACCGCCGCGGATCGCGAACAAATGCTCGCGGCGATCGGCGTCGATACGCTCGTCGATCTCTTCAAGGATATCCCGGAAACGTTGCGCTTCCCGGAGTTGCGCCTCCCCGCTCCCCTCTCCGAGCAGGAGGTGCGTGCGCGCCTGGGCGAGCTGGCCGAGGCGAACTCGCACACCGGCCAGCTCGCCTCATTCCTCGGGGCCGGGGCCTACGGGCATTACACCCCCGCCGCCGTCGGTTACCTCAACCAGCGCGGCGAGTTCCTGACCTCGTACACGCCGTATCAGCCGGAATTGAGCCAGGGGACGTTGCAAGGGATCTACGAATACCAGACGATGACCTGCGACCTCTTCGGCATGGAAGTCTCCAACGCCTCGATCTATGACGGCGCGACCGCCCTGGCCGAGGGCGCGCTGATGACGATCGGGGCGACCCGGCGCCGCAAACTGGTGGTGGCGGGCGGGGTGCATCCGGCCCACCGCCAGGTGTTGCAGACCTACACCTCCGGCCTGAACGCCGAGATCATCGAGTTGCCGCTCGACCCGGCCACGCTGCACACCGACCTCTCCACCCTGCGCGAGGCGGCGGAGGGGGCGGCCTGCGTGATCGTGCAGTACCCGAACTTCCTCGGCGCGATCGAGGATATGGCCGCCATCGCGCAGCTCACCCACGAGGCGGGCGCGCTCTTCGTCGTCTCGTCTTATCCAATGTCGCTCGGCCTCCTGAAACCGCCCGGCGCGTTCGGCGCGGACATCGCCGTCGGCGAGGGGCAGTGCTTCGGTGCGGGGCTCAGCTTCGGTGGCCCGTACCTGGGCATGCTGACCTGCAAGCAGAATCTCGTGCGCCTGATGCCTGGTCGGGTCGTCGGCGCGACGAACGACGTGGAGGGCGCGCGCGGCTACGTGATGACTCTCCGCACGCGCGAGCAGGACATCCGCCGCGAGCGTGCGACCTCCAATATCTGCACCAATCAGGGGCTGATCCAGCTGACCGCCACGATCTACCTCGCGCTGATGGGTGCGGGCGGCCTGGAGCAGGTCGCCACCCTCTGTTATCAGAAGGCCCATTATCTGGCGGAGCAGGTACAAGGGCTTCCCGGCGTCGAATTGGTCGGCGACCGCCCCTTCTTCAACGAGTTCGTGGTGCGCGTGCCGCGCCCGGCGGCGGAGATCAACAAGGCGCTGCTCGGCCTCGGTTTCATCGGCGGCTACGATCTCGCCACCGACTATCCGGCCCTCGGCGACGCGATGCTCCTCTGCGCGACCGAGATGAACACGCGGGCGCAGATCGACAGCTTTGTCGGCGCGTTGCGCGAGATTCTGTAGCAACAGGCAACGGCGAAGTATCCCGGCGAGGGGCGGGCCGCAGTTGCGGGCCC
>JAABUN010001138.1_pt1 | contig 62451 bp, 69 predicted proteins | sample 5559311 | NCBI WGS metagenome assembly JAABUN01 (sample SAMN10711877, study PRJNA513370) | rock metagenome | isolation source: Antarctica rocks | place: Antarctica: Victoria Land, Siegfried Peak sud
CGCGATCGCTGAAGGACTGAAATTGATAACCGAGTCGGATTGTCAAGGTTGGTTCAAACATTGTGGCTATCAAGTCGCATAATTCTGAAAACCGCTATAAGTGATTCGTGTATGTCATTGTTGGCTATTTCTGGATGCTTTTTTCTATAATTCTTAATGGCTATCCGCAGAGTTGATTCCAAAGTTTCAGATACGACAGGTCGCCGTAGCCGCCAACCGCGAATCATTTTCACCGCATCCTGCGTTTTCGGCTTTAAGCGGCAAATTTCGGTAGCTGCTTCAATTAAATTTTTAACCTGTTCAATTCGTCCAAGTTCTGAGAGAATCGTCTTCCGATAAGCCCGCCGCTGTGATTTACCAAATTCGATTTTTCCAAAATCGCAAAGCCACGAAAATGGGTAATCGGGCGGATTATCTGGCGATATACCCAAAATCATTCCCGCTCGCGCTTCATAATCATTATTTTGTATGGTTCTAATGTCGGAATACGGCATATCCATGCGAATGGAATTTTCAAATTCGGGCTGCATCAATCTCGGTCTGCCACGCTTACGCTTTACGGAAAAGTTTTCCGATAATACTTCTTTTTCATCTTTCATAATTTATTTATCTCCCCATTATTTAGGAAAATTTTTCCTAAAATGATTCTTCTTCCTCCCCAAAGACGAAATCCAAAGTACGCTGTAAATAAGACGGCTCACTTTCATTTGCCCGTTCGGAAACCTCTAATAGCTTTTCCAAACTTTTTTCTCTTGAAAATCCTCTTGCCTTGCTGATTGCCAGAAAAGAAGCGTCGGCATCAGAGCGGTCATTGCCTTTGTCCTGAAGGCATCGCTGATAATCGGGAAAGCATGCTTTGAAACCTTTAGTAGACGATTTCTTTTCAATCGACTTTTCTGGCGCTGCTAGCAAACCTGCGTTTTCTAATTCTTCGGGGGAAGTGAATCTGCCGTTTTCGGCGCGAACCAGCCGAACGCGGAAACGGTCACGGCTTGGCTTGAAGTTGATGCTGCCGACCCATCTGGTTGCGCCGTATGCGCCGCCGTTGCCGTTATCTTGACCAAGCGTTTTCAGCAAACGTTCGCGTACTTGTATATGCTTTGCTTTGGATGTTCCAGCGGGCAGGGCAAGCCAAGCCTGATAATTTCCGTTTGAGGTTTCTTCGGCAAAAAAGCAAAACGGCTGTAAGGTTTTAAGCGACTCGGCGTTGCAATCATCAATTTGAATTAACGAGCCGCCGCGAGGTCTGACGATAAAGGAGCGATTGTTTCTTTCGCTCCATAGGATGCTCTCTTCAAGTTTCAAATCTAAATTCGCATCGGGGCGGTAGATAACATTGTTCGTGTCCATATCGTTCTTTATCGATACGTTGAAACTGGTAACGCCGACGGAGCGAAAAGCATCAAGGGCGAGGCGGGCATCGGAAATTTTATGCCCCCCTGTGTTCCTAAAACCTAACTCATCATCTCTTCCAATACCCCCAACCGCTAGCGGTTTTTCTGCTAGCGGCGGTGTGTACCTAGAACTGTATGGTTCGCTGTTTAATTCACTGTTTAGTTTATTGTTTAGTGTACTGTTATTGTTTTCCTGAAGGCAGGTAAAGTTTTCGTCAAATGAAGAAACCGTTTCCTCATTTTGACCGATTGATTCCTGATAGCAGGAAACGGTATCTAGAATTTTCCTATCGGTTGCGGCGGTTGCGGCTTCATCCTCATCTTCTAAATTTTCAATAAGTTCATCCGCAGATTCCACATCATCGAAAATATTCTCTTCGTGCGGGAACACATATTCGTTATCCAAGAAATTTTTATAAACTATTCTGAATCGCTCTTTGTTCAACCGATAGTGCCACTGTTCCTTAAAATTGGCGACACGGCGCTTTACCGTATCCAATACACCCTTAGTTTTTAGTAAAGCACGCGCCTTTTCAACCTGATATTCGCTAATATCAAGTTCCTCGCACCAATCTCTCACGGATTTATAGAAAAAACCGTCTCCCCGCTTTTTCATTCGTTCAGTCCAGTAAATTATTTGGCTTAAAAAAACCGCACCGTCGTGCGAACCCATCAACTTAACGAAGCCACGCGGGTATGCTCGCAGTTCCAGAATTTCTTCTTCGTTTCGTGGATGCCCTTTAATAATTTCATAAATTTCATCACGAAACTCATTGTTGTTCGACTTCTTTGCCGCCGAATCATTTGCTACACTTTTTTTCATAATATTTGTTTAGTGTTCCCGTGTTGGCTTGCTCCAGCATCGACAGGGGAACTTTTTTATAAACCTCTGTTATTCCTCTTTATTCTTTTTATAAACAAGTAACTTAATTTTCTGTTTCCTTACCGTTGCTGCCCCTGCTGCTGTCGCCATCGCGGTGGTTTAGATAATCGTTCCAATCCTCAGCCATAACGACCACGCGGTCTCCAAACTTTCGGCTTTTTAAATAGCCCCGTTTTATTTCCTTGCGTAAAAACGGCACAGATAGTGGCACTTGCATCGCCAATTCCTTTAATGAAAAACCTCTTTTTTCAACCTTGCCCAAATCCATAAATCAATCGTCTCCCTTTCAAAATTTCCAGTTGGTAAAACTTCAACCGCTACATACTATAGCTGCAACAATTATTCCTCGATGAAACAAAATAGACTTAAAAAAACGTAATAAACTAAAATGCTATGTCAAAATCTTTGTAAGTGGTTGCGAATAAACAAATTAACTAACTTGAAATTATCATTGAAAATCTTCTTGAAATAGGACATGTCACAAATCCGCTGTTTGGGAAAAACCATGACTGGAAGCTATTGCCTAAAGGATTCAACTGGAAATTTTCTTGGAGCGAGTTTTGCACTTTAAGGGGCAGGGAGTGATTTTTCGCTCAACTGGAAATTTTCAAACACTATCAAAAAAAGAAACCGTCAAATTCGACTAAATCCTTCAAAATCAATAATTTACGAATAGATAAAATAACTTAACGATGATAAGATTAGACAGTGAAAATCCGATGTTTAGAAATCATTAAGGAGCGAAAATGAATGTAGAAAAAGCGTTAGAAAATGAAATCGAACGGGCAGGGCGGCTTATGGATGAGTTTACGAAAATTTTTCCAAAATTAACAAAAGAGTATCCGTCTTGGGCTGACGTAGGTGATGCGCAGCGGTTTAACTCAATGCTGGCTGAGATTATCGAAATCTATCAAAACCAAAAATAAATTTTAATTAAATGGAGCAAAGTTAATGGCAGTTTATAAACAAAAAAATGGTAGAGCGTGGTCAATGCGGTTTTCCTATAAAGGTGAGCGATTTGACCAGTCAACTGGATTTGCAAACAAGCGGGCGGCTGAGGATTATGAGCGGGCATTCCGCACGAAATTGATTAACGGGGAAGTCGGTATTAAGACTAAAAAGGATGTGCCGAATTTCAAAGCAGCAGTTGCCGAATTTCTGGAATGGTCTAAGTCACGGCAAGCACCGACTACCTATAAACGATACTCGAGTGCAACCGCAGCGTTGTTTCGATATTTTGGCGACCAGCGTGTTGACCGCATTACGGTAACGGATGTTGAAAACTTTATGACAAAACGTAGTCAGGAGTTTTGCGCTGCTCGTGGGGTTAAGCCAAAGTCAGGCTATCCAATACGGAAAATTGAAAAACAAAAGATCAGTAATTCCACAGTTAATAAAGAACTGGCGACCTTAAAGAAAATCTTTAGTCGCCTTGTTGCCGCTGACACAATTTCATTTAATCCTGTAAAACAGGTTGAATTTTTTGAAGAGGATAACGAAGCTGGTCGGGTAATAAATTACGAAGAAGAGCGGCTTTACCTTATGGCGGCATCTCAACCGTTACATGATTATGTAACCGTGCTTGTCGAAACAGGTCTGCGCCCTGATGAACTTTTGCATATTACCGTGCAAGACGTAATCACGGGCGGAGACCGTCCTTGCTTGATGATACGCAAAGGCAAAACCAAAGCGGCAACCAGAACCGTGCCGCTGTCGGAACGTGCTTGCCGTGTCCTATCGCAACGGATAGCCAAAGCCGAAGGGCGGCGATACATATTCGCTGGTGGTCGGGGCGGTAATTTGGATAAACCAGCCCTGAAATTTAATAACGCTCATTACGGAACGCTAAACCGTAGTCAAATAGACGGTGAGAACCGCAGCGGCACAAACGGGACTTGTCAGCTTTATTCGTTTCGTCATACTTTTGCCACCCGCTTTCTAGAATCGGAAGGTGATTTGCTGACGCTTGCTGCCTTGCTAGGGCATTCTTCTTTGAGAATGGTTATGCGATACGCTCATCCGTCTGATAATCATAAATTTGACGCAATCAAGCGAATGGAAGAAAAGCGGATAGGGAAAGCGGCGGCAATAGCGGCTTAAATTAAGATAGAAGCAAAAAGTTACGATAACCCTACGATAATGCTAAAAAAAGCATATTGTAGGATTTTTTATTGCCTCACTAAATTGTTGTATTTATAAGGGATGAATGGAGGCGGCGATCAGAATCGAACTGATGAATAAAGCTTTTGCAGAACTATTTAATTTACCGCTAATATTTCTCTAATTAGTTCTAATAAATAATTTGCGCGATTTGTAAAAATCCAGAAAAACGCCTATCTAATTTTTGGGCTAATTTTATGTTCCTTTTCCGGTTCCAAATGCGTTTTTCGCAGGAGCTGAAATACGTCGCCGCGCGACTTCAAAGGTAAGCTGCAAATCACGAGCAATCTCGTTTAATTGATTCGTAGAAAATTTGTCGGCAGGCGAAATAACGACGCAAACTCCGTCGCCGATTTGAATGGTTCGGCAATTGCCTGAGTCGATTTCAAAACCGGCTTTTTTCATCGCCTCGCGCTCGTCGATGATTTCTTCCCGCGCGAGTTTGTTGATTGCGCGCACGAGCGCCGGAGCGCGTGCTTTATCGATGCCGAGTTCGCCGCTGATAATGCGGTAGAGCGTCGTAAAATGAATGCCCGTCTCGGCGGCGACCGTTTCTTTATCTAGTCCGGCGTCGTCGATGGCGTTATCAATCAGCAAGCCGAATTCTTTTGTCGGATTTCTTTTTCGCATATATTTATTTTCGTTGACTATTCGTTCGCATTTTGCTAATTTCTGCGTGAACACATATGAGCGGAAACTTTATAAATATCGGAACGGATTTTATAGAAATCTCGGAAATCGCCGCGATAAGCGAAGTTACGCGCGCGGTCGAAATCGAGATTCAGATTGCAATCGTCGAAAAGAAAAACGGCAAACTGCTCGAGATTCCATTGCCCGACGGAAAGCGCCTTTCCGATTACGTTTCGAGCGAGCGATTGAACATCGGCGCGACCGCTTAACAATTTCTCGCTATTCGATAACCCGCGCTTGTCGCTTCTTCTTTCGTTTTGAACCAGATAATATTGCCCTGATGATTATTTCTTCTCTTTAGGGAAAGTGTAAATAAAACCGTATTCAACCCCGTCGATTTTAAGAACAAAAACTCCGCGTTCGTGCTTATCAGCTTTAAAGTAAATATTGCCCGAAACGGTATCGCCGGGAAAAAGCGTGTTTGATTTAAAAGCATCGCTTACAACACGATTTCCTAAACTGCCAGTTTTGGCGGCATTTGCGCGCGCCTGATTTTGCGCGCGGTCTTGCGCTTGCGTATCGGGCGCGGTAATCGTAGCAGTCTCGCCCGTCCGGTTATTCGTTACCGTCGCAGTTTGTTGGGCTAATCCTGCGCCGAAAAGCGAAAGCGCATTTATCCATCCTTGGCGGCTTCCCATTTTTTGCGCGATTTTGTCGGCGTCGGTCGGTGCGAACATTGAAGGCAAGACCGCAAGCGCATCTTCGGATTTACGCCAAACGCCGAGCGTGGATTCTTCCGGCAAGACGTTGACGCGCTTTTCCGAATCGTTTCGGACATAAACATTCATCACGAAATAACTGCCGAAAACTTTCGGCACGAATGCTATTTGCAGTCCGTTTGCTTTTAGAATTCGATAAGGAACGCCTTCAACCAAAATTAAGTCGCAGCAATTTGAATCTTTGTTTTTCCAAAAAATACGGGTCGGCGAGTCTTTGAAATCGTATATTGCTTTTGTATTTCCGACTTGTCCGAACGCCGCAAAACTCAAAACTAAAATAAGAAAAAAGATTTTCATTTTTTAAATGCCTATTTATATTTATCAGTGAGAACTAAAGAGTTCGCAATCAACAAAAATAGCGGTTTCATCTTATTGAAATTCTCAACAATTTGCTTTCCTTTGTCTTCAGTGCCGCTAACCGTGAATCCTATATAAATCAGTTTGTTTTTATAAAACAAAGTGTAACCGAGCATTCGTAGCTTTAATTTCAAATCAAGCCTTTCTATGGTCTGTTCGGAAATAACCATTGCGCCCCGCTGTCCTTCCAACATAATCGCTTTACCTTCAATAAATGTTGCGCCGTCATCTACAAATGTTCTTAATTGGTTTGGCGCGAACAGTTCTTGAATTTCTTTTTTAGTGGGAACATATCCTTTCGGGACAGGAATGTCTTTTACCATCAGCGACATTGCCGCGCCGCTTTCTGTGTCCGCGCTTTTAAAGAATTGAATGATATTCGGACGTTTACCTTCTCTTGAAGTCCAACTTTTCGGAACGCTAATTTCAAAACTTAAACCTTTTGATTTCGAATGGTTTTTTGTGCTGAATTTGGTTATTTTGCCGTCTAGAAATTCCTGCGCTGGATTTTCAGCAACTTGCCCAAAAACCGTAAAACTCAAAACCAAAATTAGAAGTAAAATTTTCATTTAATTATTTCTGCGCGGCGCTCTTCTGGTATGCGGCGCAACATAAGTTCCGTCATTTCGCGTGTAGCCTCTCACCTGAACGGTTTTCGGTCTGGAATCGTAATCGCTCGAAGGCGATGAGCGGGGCGCGGAATAACTTGGCGTCGAAGTTTCTCGCGGCATTGTTCCGTCAAGAAACGAGCCGACCCCGCCGTGATGCGAACAACTTCCTTGATGGTTGGCGCTATAACTAAAAGTGCCGTCGTTGCATAGCGCGGTTGCTGTCCCCGAAGTTTGGGTTTCACTTGGTTGATAATTTGGATAAGTAGGAGCGAAAACTGTCGGCGCAGGCGTTGGAGCAGGACGATAAGTAACAACCTCTTCGGGCGTTGGTGTTGCTCGCGGGACAGATACGTAAGAAGTAATTGGCGTGTATTCGGTTGAAGTTTCGGCACTTGCCTCTAAAGTATCGATATCTTCTTCGGTATGTTCAATTTCCGCGTTAGAACTTGGCGCAGCGGTCGTGCAGTTTTTGGCGGCGCGATAACCGGCAGCTTTGGCAGCTTCGGTTGAATCAAAAACAACCCTGTTTTTCTCGGCGGTTTTTGTAAAACCCGGACAGCCCGCCCAGTGATAAACCATTGAATTTTTATTTCCGAAAATTTTATTGGCAAGTTTCGGGTCAACCGCCGCTCCGTGCCGAAAGTTCCACGGCGCGATTGGTTTAGCCATTGACCATAATCCGAGTTTTGCCGCTTTTGCGGTAATTTCGGATTCAGAATAGACTTTGCGGTCGGTTTCCGACTGTTCGCTTTGATATTCCTTATAGTGCCAAGCAAAGCCCGCCTTAACCTGTTCGAGATTTATGTCTTTTCCGTCAAGAAAAATCTGCCCGACGGTGCGACCGTATTTGTCGGTTTTGTTTGTAACGACGCGAACGGTTTTGCCGAAGATTAAACTCGAAAGATTTTCTTTGGACTTATTGCCAAAATCCTGTCCGAGTTCGGGCGCGTCGATTCCGCCGAAACGAATTTTATATTGTTGATTTTTAGAATCTAAAACCGTGCAAGTGTCGCCGTCGTGAACGCCAACGACTTTTCCTTCGATAACTTGGGCGTCTGCGGGAATTTCGTAAGCAGCAAAATCGGTGTTAATTTGTGCTGATGCAGAAGCAGGGGCAGTCTGAACAAAATTATCAGAAACAGGATTTTTAGATTGCTTTTCCGAATGATAAAGCCCGTTAGAGATTATTATAAAGAGCAAAGGTAAAACGAGCGTGATGGCAACCCAAAATTTGCGATTGAAATTAGCAGTAAAGTTAGTTTGAGCCGAGAAATTGGAAGACTGGTCGGCTAATTTCGTGGCACATTGCGAACAGTAAATAGAACTTGGCAGTTCCATACTGTAGCATTTAAGACATTGCTGGATTTGGTTTTTCATTTTCGCAGTTTCCTTAAGTGTTTAATACCATTCAGCGACGCCGCCGTGATGTGAACAGGTTCCGCGCCGATGGGCGCTGTAACTGAGCGAACCGTCTCGGCATTTTGCCGTCGCGCCCGAATTATTTGTTTCAGGTTCAGCCGTTTGGATTTTCGGCTGCTTCGTTATGCGCGACGTAGTATCAAATTTTTCCAAGCGAAGAGTATTTCCGTGCATCCACCCCTGAGCGGTTTCAGTTTTTACTAAAAACCAAACGCCTCTTTGTTTTATGACTTCTACTGAAGCATCTTGCGGAACGACATCGAGAACACCGCTTTTCTGATTTGCTGATTCGTGCAAATTAGCGTGCTGACTTATTACGACGGCTGAGTTTGTTTTCGGTTTTACTTGCTCCGCAGTAACAAAGCTTTGAGTGGCAGCTAATGGAGTTATTGATGTAAATAAAGCTCTGGAATTTGAAGGTTGGCTGGCACAGCCAAATAACAAAATTGTAATGATTGAAATCAAAAGTAAGATTTTCATTTTCTAAACTCCGAAATCGTGAAATATCTGCTGCCTCTTAATTAACTTTTCCCGAAGAAACGGGTTTATATCTTCAAAAGGCGTGTCGTGCATAGCGAACAGCGTTTTTTGCGGAATCACCATTATCAAAGCGATGGTGTCGGCTTCCGTGTCGTGTTTGGCTTCGGTTAGTTCAAACGCTTTGCAGTAAAAAGTTTGCTGAGTTGTAAGCGTAACGTGCAAAAAATGATGAGCCAGCTCGTGATAAGCGACGTAAAGCCGCTCCGTTTCGCTCAAGCAATCGTTAAAGACGATGCACTTTTTTCGATAAACTCGCCGCAGATTGGTCGAATAATAACCGCGCACGTTTTCGTTCATCGAATAGCTGTAAATTGATATTCTTTTGCGTCTGGAAATTTTCAAAAAATCTTCGTAAGTAAATTCGCGCTCGTTAAATTTTTTGAAAATTTTCTTTAGCCGTGAGTATGCTAAGTTCACCGTTCAAATCCTCGCTTGTTTTCTTTTTCCTTTCGCCGTCGCGCTGGCGACGGCTGTGTCGAGAAGTTCTTGCAAATCGTCTTCGTCTAGTCCTTCTAAAACTTTTCGCCCGCCCGCGAACTGAATGTCTAAGCCAAGACGTTCCAGCGCGTCGAAAAATTCTGCCGGAGTGGTCGGTTTTTTAATGCCTGTATTCTGATTTTCCGGTAAATAATTTAACGCTTCTAAAATTTCCGATTCCGATACTTCGAGTGCTTTAGCAAATGCGCTGACCGCATCAGGCGAAAGGTTATATTGTCCGCTTTGAGTTGGCGCGGTTTCATTTACAATGTTTCCGACATAACCGCGTGAAAATCCTGACCTGCTGGCAACGTCAACATTTTTTATTCCGAGTTCCTTAATGCGCCTGCGAAATAAATCGCTTAATTTTTCTTTCACGTTTTCTACTAAAATACATTTATTTTGTATTCTGGCGGTTGAAATCTTGTATTCTGATAGATGACCTGTTATATTTTCCATTATGAACACTCCAGAAATAACTTTAGACAGTTCCGCTTTAACCGAAGCGATACAGGGTAATATCGCGGAACACGCACGAAAGTTAGGCATTTCGCGCCAGCATTTAAGCAATATATTAAAGGGAAACAAAAATCCTTCCGCTGATTTATTGCTCAAAATTCAATCGGTTTTCGGGCTGTCTGCGGAGACGATTTCTAAAAAGAATAATTAATTAGGTTTAATTGTATTCTTATGGTTGACAATAAGTATTCTTTAGGAATACAATCTCTCTTGGCTACTAAATTTCGCTAAGGAGACAAACAAAATGGCTTTAGAAATTAAAGACCGCAAACGCTTCGGCATAATCGTTACCGAAGCACTTCTCAAATCAAAAAACTTTCCGCGCTGGCAGAAAGCGATTGCACGAGCCGCCGAGATGATCGACGACGATTCAGCCGCCGCTTTTATGACTTGGCAGCCGGAATCGAAATCACTTCTCATTTGGTCGCAAGGCTCAAACGACATCCATTCGGCAAACGGCACTTGCGATTGCAAAGCGTTCCTTGCACATCAACCCTGCTGGCATCGAGCGTTAGCGCGGCTCGTCCGGCTCTACCTTGAAAGACAAAACGATCGTCAATCCATTTGCCAGCGATGCAAACTTGAGTTTAGTTATCCGCCGGAAGTTACGGCTGGCGGCATTCCGCGCCATTGCAACGACTGTTACGGAAAACGTAGCGAGCCGATAGCAGCCGCTCCCGAAAAAGATTGCGGCTGTTTTTTCAATTGGGACGATAAATTCACCGATCTCTGCGAGCGGCATCAGTCGGAAGCCGCCGCGCATCGGCGCGAAGAAGAATTAACTTATTTGCCGCCGACGCGACCGACAACGAATCGCCGCAAAATCGGCGGAGTTTGGATTGACTAACCAAAGTTTCAAAGAGCGACAGTCGGCGCGTAATCCGACCGGAATAAAACAATGACAACGACAACCACAGAAACAAAGAAAACACGCGAAGACTTTGAAAAACTCAAAGCCGATTGGCTCAAAGACCCAAATTGGAACATTGAAAACACCGAAGGTTTTGAAGAATTCACAGTTGAATTAACTGGTTTCCGCGAACATCACGAAGAAGAGTGGAAAATCGCGTCAGAACAACGGCGACAAAAAGAGTTAATGACCGCGCCCGCTTTTCCTTTAATCGAAACCAACTATCTTTACGGCGGCGAACCGAATGGCTTTGAATCTTCGGGCGGTTTAACAAAGCGTGAAATGTTCGCGGCAATGGCGATGCTGGGAATGATTTCCGAAGGCTGTGATGTGCCGGAAGTAACCGCCAGACTAGCCGTTGGAATGGCAGACGCTTTAATCGCCGAATTAAATAGATAGCTTTTGCCGACGCGATTCTCCTCGCGCCACTGGACGAGCGGCGAGACCGCAAAACGCCGCTCATTTTTAAGATTATGAAAGAAATCACACGCGAATTTTTATCGAAAGCATTTGACGGGCTGCTGCTCGTCGCCGTCGCAACTGCAATCGCTCTGTTAATCCTTTTGCCGCTGATGTTCACCGAAAAAGAAATCAGCGCATTGCTCAATTTTTAATCGAAATGTATTTGTCGCAGACCAAAGCAATTCTTCAACTTCGCTCTGAAGCCGGATTTTCAATCGAATCGGCTCGCGCGCTCGTTGCCGCCTTGCCGAAAAAACTCGACGGAAAACGGCAGAAAGTTAAAGCGTCGGATTTAGCGAAAATAATCACGGAAGCCAATAAGCCGACGCCGCCGACAGTTGTAATTGACAAATCTGCGCCCGGGATTCGCCCGTTCAGAAAAAGTCTGCGCAACCAGATTCGCCGAAGCGCCGGATTGCTCGAAATTTAATTTTTACGGAGAAAAAATATGTCGCAAGCCAGATGGACTATCGAAGCAAACAATATCGCGCGCATCAATGCGCCGCGTCTTTCACAAGAAGAACGCGGGCGCGTTTCGGTAAAAGTCGCCGCGCAATTCGGCGCGCTGCCGATTGTTTGGACGCCGTGCAATCAGTGCTTTCAGACGGAAGTTTCCGAAGCGGGAAAAACCTGCTTTAAATGCGCGGTCATCCTTGAAAAACGCGCCGCGCGGCAATTGAAAAAAGAACGTCTGGAATTGTGCCAACGCATTCTGATTTACGGCTTGGTCGCGGGCGCGCTCGTCATCTGGCTGTGGTCGGTTTGGGCGAAATAGAAATAAGTTTTCAAAGAGCGAAGGAAAAGGTGAAACCGCCCGCTTTGCCGAAAAAAAATGAGCAAGCGATTTCAAAGCGAACAAGTTGAAAGCGGAAAATTCTCGAAAATTGGAAAGAATCGAATCTTCCGAAATCAAATCAGGCGCGGCGACGTTTTCGGCGAAACATCCCGCTTATTGCAATGAAATCGAGATTAGAGAATTTTTGGACGGGTGAACAGGTTAAAAGAGAAGAAATTTTAACCAAACAAATTGAGATGAAAATGGAAAATAAAAAACCCAACCGAAACGGCGTTTTCATTGGCGGATATGTTCCGCCGCGCGTCAAGGAGTTTGTGAAGCGGCGCGCGAAAACCGAATTCAAAACAGTCAGTCAAGTTTTGAAGGAAATTTTGATTAAGGAAATTGCCGCCGATTTTGACAGAAACAATAAACAAAATAAATGATTACAGCCCAAAACATAGAACAATTAAAAAACTTCCGTCGCCGCTCGATGCAAATCAACGAGAAAATATTTAAAGGCGACATCATTCCGCGCCTGCAAAAGAATATGTATCCGGTCGTCGGGCGCACGCTCTCGAAAACATACTTTTACCGTCAGGAAGGCGAAGGAAGCGAATACGAGCGCATCAACGTCGTCTCGAAAGTCTTTTATTTAATCGCCGCCATTTATTTTACCGACCGCAAACGGGGCGAAATTCTGATTCAGTTCGTCGAATCGTTCTTCGCGTGGCTGCGCGCTGCATCGTCGGACAAAACCGCCGAAGCCGCCGATTTTTGGGACATCACCGAAGAACAAACCGGATTGATGGCGAAACGGCAAAAGGCTTTTGCGACCGGCGACAAGCAGACCGCGCGTGAGCTGTCGCAATCAATCGCCGCCAGAGAACGGCAAATGCCGATGATGCTCAAAAGCGCGGTTCTCAAGAAGCGTCGAGCGGTAAAGAAACCTATTTCAAAAGTGAAGAAAAAATTATGTGCGAAAAAACAGCCAATCTCAATGATTTTATAGATTTTTATGCCTTATCAATGCCGAAAATGTGGAAAAGAAACGCTTTGGCTGCGGCACAAAGACACAAACAAGCCTGCGCCGATTGAAGCTGAGGCGAGCGATAACGGAAATATCTTTATCAAGAATGACCTTTATCGCATTGCTTCCCCGGAAGAAACAGAACGGGCGAAACAAATCGGCAAACCGCTTTATTTAAATCATTTCGCAACATGCGAATTTGCGAAAAGTTTTAGGAAAGAAAAATAAGGAGAGAAAAATCAATGATGAGCAAAGGATTTATTACAACGGCGACTTTACAAAAACCGGAAAACGATTCGGAATACACGGATTTATACATCACCGATTTAGAAATCGGCAAGGCAAACGATGAAGATTTTGCAATCGAAATTTTTACGGTCGAAAACGGCGCAACTCTAAATTTAACTTTACCTGAAGCGAAAGCCGTCGTCGAAGCATTAGAGAAAATTATCAGCCGCTACGACGAAAAATGAAAAGCGCGGCTTTACTCGAAAATCACGGCTCATACGAGACGACGACCAGATTCGGCGGGCGTAAAAAATACGTTCCCGATGCGCGCATCTCTCGCCCAAAAACTATCGCGGAAGCACGCGCCATTATCGAAGAAACTTTTGTTTTCAACGGTTGGAACGAGCGGGAACAGCAAACGTATTTCGAGCAAATCGGAGTTGACGGCACGGATGCACCCGGCGATGTGAGACGAATTATAACGGATATGGACGAGTCAAAATTACTGCTTTTTTGGAAATAAAATGACTTCTTGGCGGCAAGCGACATTACCGGGAACAAAGCACGTTTCAAACTCGAATCGAGGAAAAATCTTCGAGGCTGAATTAGATGCGATGCACGACATTTACCGGCGTAAAGGTTGGGTCGATATGGTCAAAAATTCAACTGAATGGATTTACATAAACCAAGATAAATATATTCAGATGTCGCGCTCAAATCCCGGACTCGTTGCAAAAACGGCGGACGGTAGATGTTTGCGAATGAAGGCGTCGAACGTCGATTTTTCCGGCGGAAATCGTGAGCGGTCGTTCATCTTCGACGCCAAAGAAATCAGCGGCGATAAATTTCCGTTCGCAAAAATTAAAGACCATCAAGTTCGACGGCTTTTAGAGAGCGCCAAATGCGGAACTTGTTCGGGCGTGATAATTAAATTTACCGAATTAAACCGCGTGTTTTTCGTATCGATTTCGGCTTTTCATACGAAGTTCGATAAATGGTTTGTAAATTCGCAAATCGCGGGCGGGAAGCGCGCAGAGAAAGGAGCGGCAAGTTTTTCAATAGAAGAACTGGAGCAAATAGGGTGCGAAATTTTCGCCGACAAAATGACTGGATATCCGAATTGGTTTCCAGAATTAAATAAATAAAAAAGGAGTAACAATATGCCATTGGAATTAACAGATTCGCCAAAGCGCGAAAACAACGAAAACGTCATTCATATAGACGACGATTCAGATGTTCCGGTCGAGCAGCAATTTGAAAACCAGAAAGACGGAATCCTTGATTTCGTCTCGAAAGCGGTCGAGAAAAATTGTTTTTTGTGCCATCGAGCGGGCGCGAACACGAAAGGCTTTTGCCGTTCCTGCATCAATTCGACGGCTGAATTTAGCATTCCGCGCGAAGGACAGTTTGAATCCGAACAAACCGACATTCTGCAAGCTCCCGAATTAAAGGAAATCGGCGAAAAACTAATCGCTTATTTTTCAAAAGATTTCGACTCTCTCAACATCGCCGAAATCGTCTACTTGTGGAAGAAAAAAGGCGGCAATTCCGGCGGCAAAGAGCGGCTCGGCTACTGCAAGAAACCGTCGGGCGAATTGAAATTTTTCGCCGAAGCGGATTTTCTCGTCGTTTTGGGAGCGGATAACTGCGAAGGCTTAAATCGCTATCAAATTACCGCGCGTCTTTTCCACGAACTCAAACACGCGGGCTACAACAGCGAAAAGGGAACGTTCGAGATTATCAATCACGACTGGGAAGGCTTCGGGCGCGAAGTGGAAATTTTCGGCGATTGGGAAAGCGACATCGGCAAAATGCGCCGCGCCTTCGCCCGTTCAGAACAACCGAATTTATTCGAGAAAGCCGCTTAAAAATCTAAATCAAATTTCAAGGAGAAAAATAAGATGACCGCACAAACAGCACTTCAAACAACAAGCGCAAATCTCGCAATAGCGTCCGCGCCGAGCGCCGACGAATGGAAAGTGTTAAGAGAGCAAGCCGAAATGCTCGTTAAAACCAAATTCCTTCCTTCGTCGATAACGTCGCCCGAACAGGCAATCGCCATTATGCTTCAGGGCAGAGAACTCGGCATCCCGACGATGGCGGCTTTGGGAACAATCAACGTCATTCAGCAAAAACCGACCGTTTCCCCACAACTAATGCTCGCGCTGATTAACCGCAGCGGGCAGCTCGAAAACTTTAAAATTGAAAACAATCCGCAGACCGGCGCGGCGACCTGCACGATGAAACGACGCGGGCGCGACGCTCACACGGAAATCTTCGGCGCAAAAGAAGCCGCCGATATGGGTCTGGCAAATAAAGACAATTACAAAAAACAAGCGCCGACGATGTATCGCTGGCGCGCGGTCGCGGCGTGCGCTCGCGTCGTCTTTCCCGATGTCATTTTAGGACTTTACACACCCGATGAGATGGGCGCGGAAAACATCAACGTCGAAACGGGCGAAATCATTCCCGAAAAAACGAACAACAATATCGGCGCAGTTATAAATATGCCGACGAAATCGAGTTTGATTGAACGCGCGCGAGTAGAGGGCGCGCCGACCCAATCGCAGCAAGATGTTGACCCGCTCAACAAACAAATTGCCGACCTTTGCACTCAATTAAATAAAGAAGGCGATTCGATTCGCTGGGGCGCAATAAAACTTACCGAATACGCAAACGAATTAACCGATTCGGTTGTTGATTCTTATATCAAACTCGACGAAGAAAAGAGAAACGCTTTACTCGGCGATTTGCAGGGCAGATTGGACATTCTCAATGAACAAAAAGCGATTGCCGAAGAATCGAGCGGCGATGCGATTGACGGCGAAGTTGTCGAAACGGAAACGGTCAACGCGGAAGAATTCAAAAAAGACGTTTTTTAGTGAAGTCTCTCCGGCTTAAAAGACCGGAGCATCACTTGAACACAAATTGAGGTCAATATGGAAAAACAAATTGAAGTATGCCAACGATGCAAAGGAGCAGGCGAGATTACTTACGATATGCCTGCTATATCAGAAACTTGGAGATGCCCAGAATGCAAAGGCGAGGGTCTTATTTATCCCGTTGAGACTGAACATAAGTTTTCAGAGTTTTGAGTGGTGTGCCGACGTTATTAGGAGTAGAAAATGAAAATCAATTACCAACTTTGCGGACGATGTTTTTGGCACGAAGACTGCGAAAAAACAAATCAAGGAATAATGAAGGCGGTCAAACACGAAGAAAACCGCTCAATTATCGAGTGCCTGTCGTGCGGCAAACGTGGTTATTATCCGGTCGGTAGGCACGGTTTAGTATGCGCCGAAGAGGTCAAATAGAAATTTAACGAATGTGTGCTATGTGCGCCTTTATTAAGTTGTTGCATACATACATTTTAACACACTTTAAGGAGTAAATATATGTTTAATTCAGTAAGGAAACTGGAAGAAAAAAATCAAATTTTACAGGCTGAACTTGCCTTTGCTAAAGGTCAATTAGCGCACGCTGATTTTAAGTTACACGAATACAAAATGGCTAAACACGCAAAATGCCCAAACTGCACAATAGGCTATTTGATGTTCACTGACGGACAAAAGGAATCAAATCCGCCGGTATTTGAATTTCAATGCTGGCATTGCGGTCAAACGGCTGATTTAACAGTTAATCGACTTCCGATTGAGGTGTTTGTTCAACCGGAAGAAGGCGATAAATTACCTTGGCAAAAACACGAAGAAAAAGCTAAAGAAAATCCCGATGAGGAACATCATCCGATTGGATAGGGTATCTACACATACCCTATCTACACATACCCTATTAAGGAGTAATTATGGGCGCAATGGATAGAGAAACCAATATAGACGAACCGCAACCTTTATGTGTTCATCCTGTTAATTGTAATTGGTGTTCGTGGTGCGGGCTTCCACAAACTGCAACGATTTCGATTGCAAAGGCTAAGAAACAGCCGCTTGAAATCCCCAGATTCAAAATCGGCGATAGAGTTACGGTTCTCGGTGCTTTCGGCAACAGACTTGCAGGAAGTGTTGACCAAATTGAGATAGAAGCTGGCGGGTCGCTTACATTCGGAGTGCAACTTGATGGGGCGTTTTATGGTTTTTACGACAGTTATGGTTTGATGAGCGAGCAACAGCCGCTTGAAAGCGCGGCTGCTGATGACTTCAATTCCTCCGCCGCTTCAAAAGACGGTGGTTTCCTTGAGAGGTTGGATGAATGAAAGAAAAATACAAAGCAAAAATTCTCTCACTCGTTCCACACGATTTTCGAGTATTAGAAAAAACCGAGATTGTAGAACCGTCTGATTTAGCTTGGAAACGAGAAGGCACAAATTTTTGGGGAAATGCTTGCCCCGAAGGCTGGCTGGCTGTCGGAGAAACGAAAGACGCCGAAGCGGGAATGTTCATTTGCGTTATACGGAAAATCGAAAATTAACTAATAAATGACATTCGCACAAATCCCAAAAGAAGCGATTTTACATTTGAAAGGCTTGCGCTTTCATTTGTTCGCCATCGTGCAGATGGAAATGTTTGAGAGCGGCGAAGGCGTGTGCAAACTCACGCCGAAAGAACTTGCCGAAAAGTATCCGGTTCTCGGCAATTACGACAGTCTTTGCCGCTACCGAAAAGCGTTGATAAAAGACGGCTGGCTCCTTGAAGCTGTCGGCGGAATAATAACAAAGAGTTTTAACAACACTGATATTTTATCAGTAGAAACTGAAATTCAAACTGATGAAATATCAGTAATTGGCGAAAACACTGACGAAATATCAGTAGAACAAGAAAAACCACTGATAAAATATCAGTCCGACACTGGCGAAATATCAGGAACGGGAATTGCTCTTAATAGGAATTTAGATTTAGAAGATAATTTAAATACACACACAAAAAACGCGCAGGCGCGCGCGACCGAGCAAATTCCCGATTTTCAAAAATTCCCGCTCAAAGAACTTTTCGACCATTTTCCAAACTTCGATTTCAAACCCGGCACTCTCGGATTCTATGAATCTGCCGTCAAAGAAGTCGATAAGGCAGCGTGGCTTTCAACGTTGAAACTTTACAAACTCAACTTCGACCCTGAAAAAGACAGGTATATGCCCGATAAAGCGGGAAATGTTTTAAGCGTTTTTGAAACGGAGAAAGCCAAACTGAAAAAAGCAAACAGGAGTAAAAATGACGCAAAACCTACAACTCATCAGAACAGAACAAACACCGGCGAACAACATCAAAGCGGCGCTCCGAGCAGTAGCGATGAAGTTCGCCGAAGATTACGCGCCCGACGACCAACCCACGTTTGATTGCGATGTTTGCTCGGACACGGGCAGAATTTTCGAGCCGTTTGAGTATCGCGGACGGACTTTGCAGCAAGTTAAAAAATGTGAATGCCTGCGCCGCAAAGTCCGCGCTCGGCGTCTCGAAGCAATTCCCGACGCCTACAAAGGGATTACGCTGGACACGTTGACATCTTCGCCCGCTCACCACCCGAAACAAACTGAATATGTGCGATTGCTGAAAAATAACCCGGTCGGGAAATATGTTATTTCGGGCGATTTCGGAACGGGCAAAACACATTTCTTTTGGGCGCTCTATTCCGAAGCCGTCAAGCGCGACCGCAGAGTTTGGGCGGGAACGGCGCGCGCGCTCATCGCGGAATTTCAAAAAGCAATCGAGTATTCGCAGAACGGCGAGCGATACGCGTTGCCGATTACGGTCGAAGATTTGCGCCAGCGCGAAATATCCTACTCGATATTTCTTGACGACCTCGATAAAGCGCGGGCGACCGAATACGCAGCCGAACAGCTTTTTGAAATAGTTGATGCTTGTTATTCATTCGGGCATCAGCTCGTCGTTACGACGAATTTAAGAATTGACGAACTTGTAGAGCATTTTCGCGGCGCGGATAAAAAGAAATACAGCCAAGACGAAGGTTTTGGGCGTTTCGGCGGCTCAATCGTTCGGCGTCTGCTTGATAACGCGGAAGAAATCGAAATGTTTTGAGATTAAGTCGATGGAAATTCTGAACAACGCGCGTCGCAATGGCGGATTTCAAAAGCGGAAAGTGAGATTATGAGCGAAAAAGAAAAGAAAGAAAAATATGATAAAAAATCAATCATCTTCGTCTAAATGTTGTGCCGGTCATGAATGTGATAATTGCAAAAAATGTGCTTCCGGTAGATGCTGCCGCACGGACAACCCACACTATAAACTGCCTGAACTCGGCGACTGGAATGGAGTCGTTCACGGTAAATTGGGAATCTTTAATAACGATGTCGACGGCAAAGCCGAATGCCACGGATGCGGTGAGCTTTTCAGCCATTTAGGAATGCATGTTTGGAACGCGCATAACTTAACCTCAGATGAATATCGGGCGATTTTTGGGTTAAAAGCCAAGACCGGGCTTATCGGAGCGAATTTGAAAAGATTACGACAGATGAATGTTGAACATCTGAAACGATACCAAGAAAAATCGGCGGAAATTTTACGAAATTTTACACCCGAACAGCGAAAATATAATCGCCCAAAAATAAGCCTTGAAGAAAAATTAAGTCCGGGTTTTCTACAACAAAGGAAGAAGGCTGTGGCACAGTCGGCGTTGGTAAGCAAGCAAAGAGCCAAAAAGCGAGCTATTTTCGTTGATTGTGAAGTTTGCGGCAAAAATTTTAAACGAAAATCAAGCCAGCGCTTTGTTAGACATTATTACTGCTCGCGTGATTGCTACTACGTTTCGGCGGAATTAAGCGATCGCGGCAAGAAAATGTCGAGGGTTAATTTCAAGCATTTTTAAATAAACGCGCCCAATTGTCTTAAATTCTATGAATTTAATCGCCTAAAAATTAGCATTATGCGAAAATCTTAATTGTTTTATGCCGCGCAAATCAAAGAAAAAACCCGTCATTCTCTCGCTCGTCCACCAGCCGCGCAAATCGCCCGCCGGTCGAAAGTGCAGCGTCTGCACTCACGCGCAAGTCGATGAGATAAACTCGGAAATCGGGAAAGGGAGCGCATTTCGTCGCATTTCGTCGCACTTTGGAATGAGCGATAAAAGTGTCCAGCGTCATACCGAAAACTGTCTAAAACTAGATATTGCCGCACTTATCGCCGAAAAACGAATCGAAGGCGCAATAAATCATTATGAAGAAATCAGAGAACAATTAAAATTCGCTAAAGATTTGCAGACGGCGGCGCGCCTGTGGCTGACCGACCCGGAAACAGGGAAATTGACACTCAACCCGCGCGCCGACGAAGTTTCAATTGTCTATCTCGATTACGCCGATTTGAACGCACAATTCGAGCCGAAGAAAAAGAAGGCTTTGCTCCAGGATATAATCGACAATATTCAATCGGTGAACGCTAATTTTGGAGCACAAACTTCGATTATAAAAACGACAGATTTGAGAAATTATGCGCTCGACACGATTAAAATCTGCGATGTCGTTCTCGATAAATTCGCGCGCGTTGACGGTCATTACACGAAGGAAAAAGAAAACCCTGAGGAATTTACGACCCTTAAATCTTTAATCGAAAAGCGCGCGCAGGAAAAAGGAATTTCTTATCAGCTCGAGCTGAAAACTTATCTCGAAAAATACGCGGTCAATGTGCGAACGGAAATCAAACAATTATTGCAGGCTGAATTAGGTTGAAACAGGAGAAAAAGACGTGGGCGAAAACAAAATCAAATGTTAAATCAAATGTTAAATATTGAAATTGAAAAAATGAGTGATGAATTTACTAAACATCACATAAAAGGATTACCATTCGGCGCTGTAATACACCATTTCACCGCGCCGGACAAAGGAAATCCACACGATCATCCCTTCGGATTTACTTCTTTTATTTTGTCCGGCGGATATGTCGAAAAAGTTTATAAAATTAGTTATGGCGGTCAATGGAGCAGTGAATTAGTATATCGACCGCCCGGACTTGCTCATTATGTTCAAGCACACCATATTCACGAAATTGTAGAACTTCCAAACGGCGAATGCTATACGTTGATAGTTCCCGGTAAAAAGGTTAGAGAAACAAGATTTTGGTTATTTGAAGAGAATCAAATTAAATCACGTGCTTGGAATGAAGCAGATTTTAATTAAAAATATGAAAATTTCAAAAAAACAATTTATTACGGAAAACATCAAGCTATTCAGCGAATTAACTGAATGGTATGCAGTTAATATTGAATCGGATAATTGCGACATTGATGGCAATTATATATCAAATTGGCTGGTTGATGCTGTTACTTTAACTGTCAAAGTCAACCAAGGTTTAGACAGCAAGCAATTGAACCAACTGCTCGATTTAGGTTTTGAGATAAATAGGATTGATTATGAAGAGCCTAATCTAATCATTAAGGTCAAGGTTAAGAAAACCTAGACAAGCCGAACTTTGATTTTTGCCTGAATTAAATTAAATGCCGAACTCAATCACAGACGACGAATATTATTCCGATGTAAATACTTACACCGGCGTAACGGCGTCGCAGAGCGAGAAAACCAAAGAACTCGAATCAAAAGGCTGGGAACACTGGCTTTTAACTTGTTTCCCGTTCGCGTTTGAAGAAGATTTCAGCGACGACCACCGCAAATTTTGGGACTTGCGCTGGTCTGTTTTGATGCGAATCCGCGAGCAGAAGAAATACATCGCTCTCGGAATGCCCGTTCCCCCGCAATTTCATATTGCCGATAAAGAATTCGTCGTCCTTCTTGTCTTAGGACGCGGACTTGCCAAATCTTCGACAATCGAAGCCTCCGCCGTGATGCGCGGCGCAATTTTGGGCGGCGGTTATTGTCTTTATGTGTGCGAGGCGGCAGACCAAGCAAACGAGCATATCGGGAACATCAAAGGCTTAATTACAAACGAAGAATCGCGCGTCGCCGAGTTTTATCCGGAAATGTGGATTGATGAGAACGCAACCATCAACGGAACTAAAACGCGCGACCGCGAAGATTTATTTATCACCGCCAACGGTCTTATCGTTCGAGCTAAAGGTTTGAATTCTCGCCTCCGCGGACTTCGCATCGGAAACAAGCGACCGGACGATATAAAAATCGATGACATCGACGGCGTGAACGACTCTGTGGCTGTCTCGATTAAGAAAATCAAGCAACTCACCTCGTCCGTTATTCCGACGCAAGCCAGACGCCACGCAATCATCGATTTCGGTCAAAATCTTATCGCCGAGAACGGCGTAATGACCCAAATTCACACGGGCGCAAGCGACGCATTTGCTGAACGCACGACAATCGGCGTTACAAATACTTTTGAAGAATTCCGCGAAGGCGTCGAGTATCAAACTTATCTGGACGAAGCCGACGGACGAATCCGGCACAAAATTCTCGATACTGCCATCCCGACGTGGGCTGGCGTCGATACGCATCAGGCTCAGAAATTCTTAAACGATTCTGGGTTAGAGACTTTCATCGCAGAGTATATGAACTCGTTTGCTCACCAGCAGACGGAGAAAGTTTTCAGTGAGTATACGGAAGCTCGGCATTTAATCACCTGGGAACAATTTCAAACGCTATTCGGAACTGATTATATTCCGGCTCATTGGAAAGCAAAAGCGAGCGCCGATTTGGGTTATTCGTCAGAATCAATCAGCGCGTGGGTTTTTACCGCCGCAAGCGCGAAAAACTCCGCGTTGCCGAATCATTATTTCGTTTACCGCACTCTTACTTTTGAAGGCGCGCACAATTCAATCGACGACCAGGCTGTAAAAATCTGGGAAGAAATGTTTCCCGAAAACCGACCGAACGGGCGCGCGCATTTTGAAGCGACGCAATCTTTTACCGAATATCCTGAACTGTTTCGTCTGCTCGACACAAAGCCGCGCTGCAAGTCATTGCTCGCAAATTATAGATATAACGCGAAGACAAACGCTTACGAAGACAAAAGAATTTTGCCCGCCGCCGCGCATCAATCGCTCGAAACGCAAGCTAATTTCTATTTGAAACAGGCGGAGAAAACCTTTCGCTCGCAAATCGGTTCGTGGTGGATTTCTCACGAGAAAACCGGCGAGCAGAAAACTTTGGCTCAAAAATACGGTTTGCCCGTCAACAAAACCCGTCATTTCAAAGCCAAAGACGGAATTACCGAAGCCAATCATCTGCTGCGCGGCGATTACACGCGCCCGCATCCGTTTTACTCTGACGAGATGATTCTTGATTCGGACGAACAGCCGACCGGACTTTATCGCTTGGGATGTCCGTTTATTTTCGTCGTTTGCGCAACTAATCAAATAAAAGCGCCGAAAGACGATTTGGGTCATAAAACTTTCCGCGACCACATTGGCAGTCAGCGTTGGACGAAAGTAAAAGTTACAGAAACCGGTTTGACCGAAACCGTGCCGATGAAGATTAAGAGTGACATGGGCGACGCATTTCGGATGTTCGCGGCTGATTACATAATGCCCGAATCAACCGAGTTGACACAGCAGGAACGCATCGTTGCTGCCGTCGCCGAAGTTGCGCCCGAGGCTGTCATCGGCGGAATGAATGATGTCATCACGCCGGAAATGCAGATGCAGATTCAGGAAACGCAGAGTATCGCGTTGCGGAAAATAAAAGAAGAAGACGGCGAGCTGGACGACGAGGAAGTTGACGATTTGGATAAATATTTGGGAAATGATTCGGAAATTAGTTGGTGAAAATTATGTGCCATCACACACGCGGCGACTACATCGGCAAATCTCGCATCTTCCATTGTTCGGATTGCGACAAATTCATTTATAAAGAGCGAAAATAAATGCTCACCTACCGACAAATAGAAAGTGAGATTGATTTTGCACGAAAAATTTACGATTCCGAAATGCAAGCGCCGCGCTGGTTTCGTGATGCTTTCAAAGTCTGGATAAAATCTTTCGACGAATATCTAATTTTCTGGAAAAACTGCGCGGAGATTTACGGGCTTTTCGACGACGAGCGATTGCTTTGCGCCGTTTATCTCGAACATAAAAGCGAGGCGTATCTTGAAATTCACATTTCCGTCGTCGCTTCCTGCCCGAATAAAGAATTAGTGCGCTATTTTGCAAGCCTTCGCCGATTGAAGCGCGCAGAAGGTTTTACCGCTCAGGTCGGTTGGCTCGCGTCCCGCAACCGGCAGATGCTTGCCGTTGCCGAAGACGCCGGATTTCACAAAACCGGCTTAAAAATGAGCTGCGGACATACGGGACGAACCGTTTTCACCTGGGCGCAGGTTGCCGCCGTTCACAATTGAGATTACGCAGGATTTCTTTCAAAACCGGAAATAAAATCAGGGTCTTTGGTCTGGCTTCTGCTGAACGGTTCGGCTGTTGTTCCGCCGCCGCCGCCGGAATCGGAGAATCCGCCGCCGCCGCTGAAAACGGTTTCGCTCTGCGTTTCGACTTGGGCATTACCGAAATCGGCATTTGCTTCATCAAGCGCATTCAAACTGTTTCTCGGGTTAATATATTTTGCCCGCAGCGCTGCCGGGTCTGTAAATGACGAATCTCTGATGCCCATTGATTACCGCTCCCGCCCATGTAGGCTAATCTCTATCGCTATCTCGTCCAATCTGTCTTTTGCGCCGCTTCCGTTCCACGCCCCGGCTAATCTAATCGCATACATCGAAAGATTTTTGAACGAGACGCGCCGGAAAAAGTCGCGCGTTTCCACCGATGTATTCGTGAAAGAGATATTGCCGGACAAAGAATTTAACCCCTTTTCCATATCTGCGATGTTTATCGATTGCCCTGCGCTCGCTCCGTGAATCTGGATGCTCATACCGGTAAATTTGCCCGTCGGTCGTATCGAATGAATCTTTTTTGATTTGTTCTCGGCTCCGTCGTCAGTCGGTTGCCAAAGCAAATAATACGGCATCGACGTAACCGGATTGGATGCGTCCGGTTCGTCATAACGGAAAGTTGAAACCGAAAATGTTCCACCCGAAGCGCGCCCGCCGGCGAGAAACTCTAATTTCTCTTTTATGTTCGCCACGCCGCAGACGACCATATCGCGCGTGTCGTTTGATAAAATTATCAGCGGCAGAAAAGCGTTGCGGGAGAGCGAAAACGGCAGAATCTCTGTTACCCAATAGCCTGCGGCATTTTTGTAAGCAGCCGAATTTATAAACAAAATCGAGTTGTTGTTTGAATCCTGCGCCGTCAATTCGTGTCCGCCATTCCAGTTGCGGATAATATCTTCGACCGGCGCGCTGAATTCATACTTTTGCGAGTTTTCGTCGCCGTTGCCGATTGATTGAAACAGCTTGCCGCCGGAAAACCCGTAAATCGTATCTTCGACCAGCGTTATCGAATAGCGGTTCGCCGCGCCGGTTTTCCAGTAAGGACGCGAGATAATCGGCAACTCGACGCCGTTAGCGCCGCCAAAGCCCGTTCCCATCAATCCGGTCGACACGATAAAATCGAGGCTTGCCTGCGTCATTAAAAAGATGCGCCCGACGCCTTCAAACCAGCCGATAATATCGTTTGTAATCGAAGCAGCCCATTCAGCGGGCGCGGCGTCAGGATTAGCGAATTTGGAAACGACGCAGCTTGGACCGGGATTGTCGCCGCGCCTTGAAGCATCACCACCGACGGCGCGCGGTTTTCCGTAGCAAGAAATATATAGCGGCTTTCCTTCGATTTTCGCTACAAACTCGCAGGCAGGCGGCGCGTCGTTATTGCCCGTTACTTCGTCGAAAATGTCAGCATCGAGATATTCGACAAACGCTTTATTTGCCGCCAAATCCGCTACCTTTATTTTTGCGACGCGATACCATGAACCGTTTTCATAATTGGTTTCGTTCGGCGAACTGGTCGTCGTCGTTGTGCCGGAAGTGGAAATGGACTTTTTGCCTGAAAGCGAACCGTAAACGATAAACCCTTTAGCGTTCTCGGGAAGACCGACAAGCGAAGTTGTAAAATCGAATTCATACCTGGTTTTGCTGTTCGTCGTGTCAATCAGCAAAGGCGCGGGCGTCGCCGCACCGTCGAGTTTGATGACTTCGCACGGATTTGAATAGCCGTCCGTGCCGTCGGGCAACGCGTGCCAGTAGGCAATCATAAAGGAATTTTTGCCGTCAGCCATTTTCTTCTGTCCGCCTGCGACCGTGTTGATTACGGGTTTGGGCGGCGCTGAATCAAATCCGAGCGGTCGAATCGCGTAATCGTTTGTCGTCGCGCGGTAAAGAGCAATTTGCGGTTTATTCGCCGCGGCAAGAGAAGTTCCGCCTAAAACAGAGCCATTAACATAAAGTTCGCCGCTCCCGACAGCGACAATATGACCTTTTTCAAATTGAATCGCATTGCCTGAGAGAAGGACGCCGCGCTTTCCGTTAAGGGCGAAAAGCTGCGGCATTCTGCGAGCCGCTTGAGTTGCCGCCGAAGTTATCCCTGCTCTGTAAGCGACAAAGCGCGTATTGCTGGTTACTTCCTGAACGACGAAAAATTCTGTTGCCGCTTGAATCATCTGTCCGATGTGCAGTTCGCTAATAAAGAGAGTTCCGACGCCGCGAATAATCACGTCGCCCGCGTCAAAAGAAATTGTGCCTGTCAGACGAAACGCCGCCGCATCAATGTTGTAATTTTCGCCTAAATTTTTATTGCCGCCGAAAACCTCAAAATACGAATTGCCCGGTTGTCCGCGCAGCACGAGATTTTCGCCGCGAAAAATCGACGGCTGTTCGTTTCCCGTCAGAGATGTTGTCGGACGAAAAAGCGATGCGGTTAATGTTTTAATTGCGGTCATTTAATCTTTGTAAACTTGAGCGGCTTGATTTTGCTGTGGAAAAACCCGCCGCTCGAATCTTTTGTCTGAAAAGTTTTCTCGAAATCGGCGAAATCCGAAGCGCTCAATCCTTCGTATTGATAAACGCCGTTCGCAAATTCGACTTGGCACACGCCGCTCGCCGCATCATACGCCGCTGCTTTAATATTGCTTGAATTTACAGGCTTGAAATTATCAAGCAGTTTCGGTGTTTCTGTTTTCTGTTCGTTCATTGATGTTGCCTTCCTTGTTAAAAAATTTAAGTGAATTTCTGACGTGTTCGGGAAAGAGTTTCTCGACAATAAAAATCGATGAAGTCTTCGTTCTGCCCGCATCGTTTTCGCAGACGATTTCGGTTGTAACGGCGAATCTGCCGCCGAAAAGAATCCGAATGCGGTCGATGAACGGCACTTCAATTTCGCTTGCGACGCGAAAGCCGTCTTTGTAAATGATTTTTCGTTTTGCTATATCAGTCATAACTTTATTGATTAACTAGTTGCATTAAAGGAATTTCGCCGCGCATCACCGCCGCGAGCGTTAAAATTATCTGTTCGCCTGTATTGACGCTCATCGGAATAGCTTCGGTTATAATTTCCGGCAGTTGCGGAATAACCGATGTGCGTAAAACAAGCACGCCCGTGAACGGTTCTTCAGCGCCGTCGCTGCCGTTGGTAAAATAAATGTTGCCCGCTGAAAAGGCGAAATAAGGAAATGCCGAATTAAAGCGCGAACGCGCAAAATCCGAATATGGAACAAGCGCGGCAATCGGATAATTTTCGAGGCGAGCATCTTCCAAACTTTCCTCGATAACGTATTCAGGCACTTCGCCGCTGCCGTTCGTAATGTCGATGGTTACAGACTGCGATAAATCCCGCGCCGCGCCGCCTTTTGCGGAAATGCGCCGGGCGGCATAGCGCGCCACATGCGGAAAAAGTGTTTCGTAAGTAAATCCAGCGTCTGCGACGACCGATTGGAAAGCGTCGCTGGCTGTTCCTTCGGCTAACTGCGCGGCGCGCGATATGATTTCTTCTAAATTCGGCATAATAATTTTTGTTCTAAAAAAGGCGGAACATTAAAACATTCCGCCTTTTCAACTTGCGCAAAATCGCAAACTACACGGACGCGCGCGAGAGGTCGTGCGCCTGATTGCTGTCGATTTGTCTCACGTTATAGTCTGAAAATTCGACCTGTTTGATTCTGCCCGACTCCTTACCGTCTGAAAATACGGCAACTTCGACCGAGCCGCCTTTCGGTTTGCTCGTTAATCGCCCGACGAACGAGACGCCGCGCGCCGCCGGATTCTCGGCAAGGGCTTTTTCGCTGACACTTTCTGAAAAGTGGTAAGTTCTCTCGGGCTGCATATCGCCTGCGTCGTCGATTTGACCGCTCGCCTGATTTGCGAGCCGCCGCTGTTCGTCTTCGATTCGGGCGAGATGCGCTTTGTCGTCGAAATCGGGAACGCTCTTTGCGACTTCCATCAGCGATTCGGGAGACACCGGAGCAGGCGATAACGAAGCGGCTGCAACGTCGATTCTTGCCGAGCGCAGCCGTTCTGTTCCGGCTTTATTCATCGATTGCTTGACAGCTTCGCCGATGCGGGTTTTTACGTCCGTTTTTATGCGGGAAACAATCATCGCGTCGGTCGAGCGGTCTTCGATGCGCGGCGCGGAAACTTTCTCGACTTCCTGACGCACGATTTTCTCGAACGCTTTATCGTCCAAGTCCATTCGAGCGGTCGGCATCGTCGCGTTAATTTCGTTGACCAAGTGCATCACAATCCGGTCGGTTGTATCACTGGCTGTAATGGCTTCGACGGCTGCTTTGTCGTCTTTGCGCGCCTGCTCGGCGATTGCGTTTTGAACGTCTTCGTCCGGTCCGACGCCGGAAACTTCCGGTTCTTTTTTATCTTCAGCCGTTTCGGTTTGCAGCGGCGTTTGTTTTTCCGGGTCTGGATTTTTCACGGTAACCGGATTTTTCGCAACCGCTTCTTTTGACGAAGACAATTGATTAGATTGCGTTGCGGTCTGCTGCTCGTCGCCGGTCTTGCTCGCCTCTTCGGTTTGCGCTTTCTTGGCAGCGGCGTCCGCTGCTGTTTTGGCTTCGCTCGTCTTCGATTGCTCGACCGAGTCCGTGGTATTGCTCGCCGCTGGCGGCTGAACGGGTTTGTCCGAACTTGAGCGGGTTTTGTCGTCAAGCTGTTCGGGCGTCAATTTATCGGCATCGTGCGACGTTACCGCCGGTTTGATTTCCGTCTGTTTTGTCGCGGTTTTTGTCGCGGATTTGGCGACAGACTTTGTTGCCGCTTTCGCGCGACTTCGTGTTTTTGTTTGATTTTTCGGCATAATAAATAACTCCTATTTTAATTTTTAATCGGGTTTTCATTTGCCGTTGAATCCGGCAAAACTGTTTGCGGAACAATGCCCGCCAAAATCATCTGCTCGCCGCGCGCCGCCATTTGCGAATACATTTGCGCTTCGCCGGCAAACCAATCTTCCTGAGCTAAATTTGCGAGAACGTCGGCAATCCACATTTGTTCGAGCGACCCGTGAAGCGGCGACGTTCCAATGTTCGTGTTGTCGTATGCGGTCGATTGAGCGGTGTAATTCCACGCGCAGCCTTCAGCTTTGGCGTTCGAGCGCGTATGGAAAAGCCGTGAGCCTTCAAGACAGAAATGAAAAGCGGGAAGTTTATAGAAATTTCCGGCATTCTCATTAAAGCGAAAAATTTCCTGTTTAGTTTTTTCCGTCAAAGGGCGCGATGTCGCCGAATCAATAAAGCCGGAAAAGTTTCCAACCCATTCGCCGTCGCCGCCCGTCGGTGCGTTAGGAAGAATTGCGCCGGACGAGATATTTGCCGAAACAGCATAAAGCGAGCCGCGCAGCACAGGATTTTTCGAGCGCCCGACTAAATCGCTAATTCGCTTTTCGCTCGCTAAAACCGATTGCTTGAGTGCGGCGAGCGGAACTTCCATTCCGTCCGCTAAATCGCCCAAATTACCTTCATAAATCGTATTTCGAGCGGAAGCCGACGCCGCGTCTTTTAATTGATTGGCGCGCAGAAGAACTGGTTTCGTGATGTTGGCGTATAAAATACTCATTTTTGCGAAATAGACTGCCCGTTTAACTGTTCGATTCGTATTCGATTACTTCATTGTCTGCTTTGAGTTTCGGGCGCGCCGTAATCGTGATTTTGTAATCTTCGCCCTCATTAGCAACGTCCCACGATGAAGGCTTACCGGTTAGCGCGGCGTTTTGGAGCGCGACTATCGTTAAATGGATAACGTCATTTCTCAATTTGTCCGTCATTTGTTTTTTCTCCTTTTCTATTCGTTCCAATACGGCATATCAAAAGTCGTCGGCTGATTTAGCGTCATAATGAAATCCTCGACGAGAGGCTCGAGCCTTTGAAGCTGCATCATCAAACCTTTGCCGATAGAATTCTGCCGATTGATGTTGTAGTTTTGGTTTTCCGCCGCATCATCGGAACGCCATTCGGCGTAGGGAAGCAGGGCGAGCGCCGTGTTCAAATCGGTATAATCGACCAGTTCCGCCGCCGCCGAATTGCCGTCCATTGTCGCCGAATAGCGGTCTTCGGTTCCCGCAAACGAGTAAATGCGGTAAGTTCCGCTGCTCGCCGGGGAGCGGTTCAGATGAGCGAATATTTCGCCGCCGCGACGCACGAAAGATATTCCTGAATTGGGCGAAAAATACGGCTCGATGTGAACGCCGTCGCCCGCCGGGTTTCTAATCGTGCCGCGCCCGGAGTCGTTAAAGTCGGTAAAAACAACCGGAATTTCTTCGCCCGACCGGTTCGCGCCATTCAAATAGGTTACGAAATAGATTTTCCCGACATCATTGCCCGGCTCCGCCCCAAGACGATATTCCTGTTTGCCAGGATAAACGCGCACATTAACCGGCGCGGAGACATTCCACGGCTGACCGGTGTTGGCGAGCTTCAAAAGAAGCGTCGATTCGTCCATCAGCATCTGCGATAGAATCTGGTCGGCGTCGGGTCGCTGCTCGCGCGGTCGCCCGAGAAGCCGCCGGATTTTGGAATATCTTTCTAATCTAGTTTGCATCGCCTTCTTTTGCTTTTCTGCCTTTGGCTTTTGCTTTTTCGTCGTCGCTCGCCGTTATTTCGTCCGTAACGTCGCCCGAAGATAACTGTTGCTCGATTTCCGCTTCCGTTTGAGGCAAAGGCGGCGCCGAAGGCTGCGCGCCAACGGGCGTGTTTCCTTGATTGGCGAGAAGTGTTGCGGTCATTTGCGCGAGCGCGGCAACCGATTCGGACAAAGCCTTAATGTCTGCGCTTGGCGCGGCAACACTCTGTTGATTGTTCGCTTGATTTTGCGCGAGCATCGTAATAGCTTCGGTTAATTTGTCGTTTGTCTCGGACGCCTGATTGTTGCGGCGCGCAAAGTCAGCGATAAGGGAATCGGCGCGCGTGAATTCGAGTTCTTCAAAAAGGCGCTCGGCAATCTCGTCGTAACGCTGAACGACGCCGGGAATTTTTTCGGCATCTTTAATAACGGACGTTTGATAATCGATGTAGGCTTTGCCGAAAATTCTGTAAGACGCGGCGCTCTGCAACATCGCATCGCCGACCTGTCGCATTGCCGCGTCGTTGGTTTTGCCGATGCGCTCGCCGATTTGGTCTTCGAGTTCTTTGAGACGGACCGGATGCCGATGCTCGCCGCGCAGAATCTTTACCCAATCGGGGAAAAAGTGCATTTGCGCTTCTTTTACATCGCTGTTTGATTCAAGTCCGGGAACGTAAACAACTCCGTCGGAGCGTCCGGCGATTTGTCCGAGTTCCTGCGCCGGATAAATCGGCTTGAAAAGCAGGGAAGCCGACGAGCCGGAGCGACCGATCAGCATATCTTCAAATCTGCCGAAAGTGCCGTCGGCGTTTTCCGCGCCGGGATTCCAGACGTTTGTCAGACGATATTCCTTGATGTAGTTGCGGCGCTCGCCTTTTTCAATCAAACCCGAATGAATCGACATCATTCCTTGTTTGAGCGGCGTAATAGCGCAGCGGTTGACGAAATGATTCGGAACTGTTTTGGCTTCGGGAAACAATTTTCCGCCCAAGCGATAACCGGCGGCTTGCTTCTGCTGATTTGTGAGCCAATCGCCGACGAAGAAAACGGCGGCGAATTTTTTATCTTCCGTCTTTTGAACGATAACTTCCGAGTCGTTTAAGATTCCTAAGTTCGGCGCGCCTTGCGCCGATTGTGCTGTTTGAGTTTGCATAGAATTTTAATCGTTTCTGTCTAAGTGAAATTTATAAAAAGCCGAAACCGATACGCGCTTCGGCTTTTTTCAATCAATGAATCTCTTGCCGAAAAACTAGCTTCGATTAGGGGGCTGTTCCGGTTTTGGACGATTCAAACTTTGGTATTGATTTGTTTTGAGCGAAATCTTTCGACTAATCGGCGGTAAATACTGCGACGTTACGCCGAAACTTATCGCTTTTTCTTTCGACGGTAAAACCGCACTTTGGTCAACGGAGTTGGTTGATTGCTCAATGCTCGCCGCCGATGTTTGGGTCGCGGACGCAGAAACGAAAGTGTTTTTGTCTGATTGAAAATTCTTTAGAGATGCCGCGTTCATTGGCTGCGTGAAACTGATAATGCTTAAAGCGATTGCGATAAGCATAACGGCAATGAATCTGAAATTGCTGAATGTTTTCATTTGTGTTTTTCCTTCCTTTTTTTAGTTTTGGTTCGCCGCACATTTATATTCCGCTTGCGGCGCGGGAGCGGTTTCCTTGTCGGGAAATGTTGAAAATCCGTTAATAAAGTCTCGCCGCGGCAAAGCCTTAAACCTCTTTGAGCGTGTCTTTCGACATAGGCTCGGCGGATATTGTTTTGTTTATTCGTTACACGCAATCGCGCTGTTGGCGGTCATTCTCGCTTCTCGAATTTGGCGAATCGCCGCCGTTTGGTCAGCGCATTTCGGCGTGTTTTCAATGACGACTTCCGCGAAATTTAATGCGGCTGCGTTGATTTTTTCGTAGCGCTCGGCTTGGTCGCCGGTCGGCGCGTGATAAGTGAATAAGTTTTTTAAGTCTTCTTTCGTCATCTCTATTGCTCCTTTTTGTTAATTAAATCCAGTTGTTTATCTATCTTCCGGTCGTAATAATCTTTAACAATCTGCTTGCCGCGCGCACCGTCAAAATCGCCGTTCATCGTCGCCATAACGCCGAGCAGCGCCATCGGATTGTCCATATAAATCTGCTGCTGGACTTTCATCCGTTCAATTTCGTCGTAATATCCTGTGTTCTCGTTTTGCGCCAATCTCACGGTTTCGCCGTCGATTTGCTCGAACGGGTTGTGAGTTTTGAATCCCGACTTTTCGCACGCGCGTTTTTGTTCGCCGAGTTCGACGTGGCAAACGCTCGGCGGCGCGTATGTGCCGAAACATTTCTTTTTGGCGCGCGCTGCCGTTCCGCAGCAAAAATTTGTGTGAACGCCGATGGCGCGGTAATAAAGCCACATTACCTTCGGCACTTCGTCCGGCTGAATTTGTTTCATTCCGCTGATTTCGGGAGCGTGCGCGTAGCAATTTTCGCGGTAACTATCAGCGTATTGTTCCGGCTCAATGCGGCTCAGCAGAAGCCATCGAGCGGGAAAAACGTCGCGCCGAAATTCTCCGTCATCGCTTCTGACAGTTCCGTAACGAATGAGCGGTCGCGCAACTGCTTCGCGGTTCGGTCGTCCGGCGGAATTCCAGCTCATAAAAAACTTTAGCCAGAATGAGCGGTCGCCCGCCCAAACCAATTTGATAATCGGCTCGTTACCGCGCGTCGTGCCGACAATCGAATCGATGGAGCGTTGTTCGCGCTCAATATCAACTTCAGCGGGCGGCGTGTGAGCGGGATGACGCAGCCATTCGTTCGGGTCGTCGAGAGGAGAAAGCTCGAGCGATTCCGCCGTGTGAACGGCTGCGTGCGGCAATCTGGACGCAAACGGTTTCCCGTTTTTGTCCAGAAGTTTAATTGTGGAATTGTTTTCCATTCAGGTTTAGATTCCGTAAGCAACCTGCGTTTCTGTTGGCATTGCGATATTTTTGATAAAGACAGCCGAGCCGGGAGTTCCGCCGCCTTTGCCGTCGCCTTTGCTTCCGCGCGCATCCCAAACGATGTTGCACGCTTCGTTGTAGTTTTCGTATGAATTGGTCGAACCAACCTGATATTGCCCAATCCATTCGTGATTGGAATTGCCGTCGCCGTCTTTTTTCAGACCGAATTTCTTCTGGACATACTCGAAATACGGCGCTTTTTCGCGGAAGTCGATATAGCAATCTTCATAATCGGTATCGGGAACAAACACGGTGTCGCCGTCAACGTAGGTGTCGGGCAATCCGAAAGTTTTGCTCGCTTTACCATCCGCCGCTTGATACTGGCGCGCCGCGTAACCGTAAGTAGCCAGAGTGCGATAATTGCCGGGTGTTAAATGGCAAACATAATTAACATCGTCCGAGGCGCCGTTTCCGCGCGTCTGCATAATGCCTTTTGCCGTGAAAATCGTCGTCGGCGTTACGGCGGCGTTGCCGGCGTTAATCGACGGGTTTTTCAAAAAGTCGTCAACAGAAGTGTCAACGCCTTGATAAATGCGGTTGGCGTCCGAAATATGTCCGCCGATACCAATCATTTCGCGTTTCCACGAACCGTTTTCACAAACCGCCAGTCCTGCGATGTTCAATGCCGCGTCGTTGCCGAAAGTAAACACGACGTTCGCTTGCGTTCCCGACGGTTTTGAGACGACGTAGAACGTTGCGACAACCGCGTCGGTCGTCGTGTTGACCGCATCGTAAAGCAACTGGTCGTCAACCGTGGAAGTTTTCAAACGAAATGAACCTTTCGAGCGACCGCGCGCGACGTTATCCGCCGTGCAGGTCAGAAGTCCCGCCACGGACGAAACGACGAAGGCGATTGAGCCTGTGCCGTCGCCGATTGCCGCCCAATTCTTCTTCATCATGTGCGTGTCGATGCGACGCCCACGCTCTTCGATATATGAGTCGGGAATGAATCCGCGCTGCATATCGAGCATGATGTGGTCTTCCATAAAGAAGTTCATATTGCGGAAAGCGACTCCGGCATACATCGCGCCCGACTGCTGTTTGATTGATTTTTTGAAAGATGTGTCGTTTGCGAGCGGGTTATACCACGTCTGCCCGTGCGCGTGGTCTTTGAAATAAGGAATTTGAATTCCTGCCAGATGCGCCGTTTTCGTGCGCGTGCCTTCTTCAAGCGTCGCTAATGTTCTCGCTCTTTCGGGTCGAAAACGGGCGACGGTTGAAACTAAATCTCTTTGGACGAGCGATGCTCGTTCTTGAAGCCCTGTAACTGCCATTTTTATTATTGCTCCTGATTATTTATAAATTTGCCCTGCTTGTTCTTTGTGCGGAACCGTAGAACCGCACGGTAAAAAATTGTTATTTATTCGTCGTCGCCCTCGGCGTATTCGTTAAATAAATCGTCGCCGTTTTTTATCTCCGCCGCGTGCCGACGGTTATACTCGGCGATGTCGCTGCGCGAATACGCTTTCTCTCGCGGCGCGCTGCCGTTGGTTTTGGAGATAACGGCGCGCGCTTTTACTTTTTTCGACTGTAAATCTTCGACGGCATCGGTTAATTTTTTGCCCGAAGATTTGACATACTTTTGCGAGATTTGCCCGAGAAGCGCTTTCTGCTCGACTTTTATATCGCGGAAAGCATTCGCTTTGTCCTGTTCGGTCTTGGCGATTGCGGCAATGGACGCGCCGCCTGCTTTCTGGCGTGTGAGTTTGTCGGTTAATTTGAGTGCTTTGTGCAGCAAATCGCGCCCCGATTTGAAATCAAAATCAATGCCTTCTTCTTTTAACTGACGAGCGAAAAAATCGGCTTTCGGTTTCGGAATCATTTCCATGCGGTCATTGACATCAAAATCAAGCGCATTATTGACGCGCGAAAGAACGTTGCGAGACATCGAGAGCGCCGCATCCCCTTCGACAAAAGAAAGGCGCGGCGCTAATTCCGCAGCGAACGATTCGAGCATTTGGTTCATTTCCGAGTCGTGCGTATTCCAAACGTCCGTTTGAATTTTCTGCGCGAATTCCGTCTGCTGGCGCGCCTGCACTTCCTGTGCGGAGCGGTCGCTGTTAATGCCCGATTGGACGCGCGCGAGAATGTTTATCTCGGTGTTCAGCTTCGCCTGCACGTCGTTGATAGAGTCGGTGATTTGTTTTTTGTAATACGGCTCGTCGGCTTCTTCGAGTTCGGTTTCAAGACGCTCAATTTCTTTTGTCAGAGATTCGATTTCAAATCGTTTCGGCTCGCCGACTTCGCGGTATGCTTCGGCAAGTTTGGCATCAACGCCTTTCGGCGTCGGCGGTGGCGGGATGGGCAGCGCCGACGCCGGGTCATTCGATTCGAGATAAGAAACGATGTTTTTCAGTTTGTCGGGCGTTGCGCCCAACTCGTCGAACATCTTTTCTTCAAACACGGTCATTCCGGCATATTTGGTCGAATCGGATTCAAAAATTCGAGTCGTAAAAGCCGGATATTCGTTTTTATAAAGCGTTCTGATTGCTTCGACTGCCGGTTCGACGTTCGGCACAACAGCGCCGTCAACAACATCCGATTCAGCCATTCGGTCAAAAGCTGAAATGAGATTTTGAGAAATTTCCGAATTATTCACGACGGCGCGCGCCTGTTCGAGTTCGGTTTCATATCGGTCGAGAATCGTTTGAAGCTGCGGCGTGATTTCTACCGTATCGAGATAAGCCTGCTTTCGTTCTTCAAATGCGTCGAGCGGTAAATCAGCGGCGATGACGATTTCATCTTCGTCGGCGTTTCCGCTTTCGGTTTTCTTTTTCTCCGCGTTTTCGTCGGCGACGATTTCTTCGGCAACTTCTTCGGCAACTTCTTCGGCATCGATTTTGTCGTCGGCGACCGGCGGCTTTATCGGCTCGTCGCCTTCTTCGTCGCCTTCAGCCGAAACAGTGTCAATGATTTCTTCTTCGCTTTCGTCGTAATCTTCGCCTTGCCGTGCGCCGGTTTTTTCTTCGACGCGGGCATTCCATTCGCGCATCTGCGAGCGGACATCAGTATCGTCGCCGCCCACTGTTGGCGCTGACGGGTTGAAGTTGTCGACTTGCGGAATTGCGCCGACGCCCGGCGCTGCTTCTGCTGCTGTCTGAATGTTTTGGTCTGCCATATAAAAATGTTTATTTTCCTTTTAATTGTTTCGGCTGATTTGCAGCACGAATGTTGTCCATTTCGATTGCGCGGGCGTGATTTGCTTCGTCGCGCTCTAATTGGCGGTCGTGGTCGGACTGTTTATGCTCGTCGTCAATCAGTGCTTTCGCCGCTTCGCCCATAACCGCGTGTTCTTTTTCCTGCGCGGCAGCTTGATTCGCCGCGTCGATTTGCGGCTGCATCAACTCCGCCTGCATTTTTTGACCTTCGGCTTGAATTGTCATTGCCGCGCGCTGTTTGCGCAGCTCGTCGAATGTTTGCGCCTGCATTTGAAAATCGTAATGCTGCTCGATGAGCATCTGGACGGCGGAGCGCGCTACCGGATTCCACGTATCAACTTCATCGTCATCGAGAATCTGAGCGATAAACTGCGCTTTGAGCGCGTGACCGTCTTCTCGAACAGCAAGCGGTTTTTTCATTTGCGCCAGACATTCCGCCGGATTATCGAAAATGCGCGAATTTTCTTTGAGCGAATCGACGCGCGCCAAGCAGACGAGCCAGATTTCTTCCTGGTTGTTCATCGGAAGCTCGGTGTTGTATTGAGCGGCAAACCAAGATGTAAGCCGCGGGTCAGCTTGCGACATCTGGCTTAAATTTGCGATACCGCCCGCGCCGGTTATCATCTCTTTAGCGTTGTTTTGTTTCTCGAACGCATTGGTCGGCAGTTCCGAATCGGCGACGGCGTTAAATTTAATACGGGGCGGTAAATCCGCGCCGGAAACCCATTTTCCTCTTGTCGCCGAATGACGGTCCGTGCCGGAAGCAAAGTATTTCGGAAGTCGAATATACCGGCGAAAAAGGTCTGTAATTTCCTCGGCGCTTTTCTGGCGGTGAAATACCTTCATCGACAAAATCGCGCCCTTTTTGCCTTCTTCTTTGGCGGTGGCAAGCTGCTGACCACCGAGCGTGTCGATGTCGACCGATTGAAGCGTGCCTTCGGAATAATCGCCGGACAAATTAACAAGATTGAGCAAATTCGATAACTGAACGCCGTAAGCGGGCAGAGTGTTGTTTATCGGCGAAAACGAAACCTGCCCGACGGCTTGGCGAATGTCGGTTAATCCGGCTTTCTGTAAATCGAGCGGAACGGCTTTGCGCGGATTAAAAAGGTCGCGCACTTTGGCTGGCGTTACGGCTTTTGAATCGTAGTAAACACCGGATGCGCCGTATCGTTTTATTCCCGCCATCGCCATCGAATGCAATTCGTTCAAATCTTTGGCTAACCCGATGCCGTCGCTCATCGCTTTGCCAAGACCGGAAAAAGATTGAACGAAATAAACGCTGCCGACAACGTGCGCCTTTTCTGCGAAATATCCGGTTTGCAGATGAAGGTCGTTAAATCCGGTGATGCACAAACTTTCGGGAAAAATTTCCTCGAACGGAATACCTTTAGGAATCGTGCCGCCAAGAGTTTTCTCAGCCTTATCGAGTTTGAAACCGCGATACCATTCGGGCTTGAGCCATAATTCAACGAGCGTTACGTCGTCGCCGAAGCGGTCGCCGCCGCCGTAAAGAGAATTTTCATTTGCGCCGCGCCCGGCTAACTCGTCGATTACGTCCAGACCGTAATCGTCAACGCCGCCGCCGGACGCGCCTAATTCCAAATCTTCGCCGCACATTGCCGCCGCAAGTCTGCGCGGAATTCTTTCTTTCAGACGGAAAAACGATGAATCGTGCGCAAGGGAGTGAACGTCGTGCTTATAGGCGGGAAAATTTAATAATCTTCCCGTTATATCGCCCTGCACGATTTCATCGACGCCGACTACTTGATGCTCGTCAATGACGGTCGGGTCGAGCATTTTCGTCGTTCTGTATGAACCGCATTTCGGGCATCGCGGAAATTCCGTGGTCGTGTTTTCGAGAAAGTGTTTCGGCTCGCCTTCAAAGGCGCAGTCGTAGCATCCGGCGTAACCGTCAACCAAAACGCGCGATTGCTTTTGCAGGATTGGAGCTAATTTTCTGATTTGATTTAAGGTTTTGTCGTAATCGAAACGGGTTGTATATGTGCCGAAATCCTGCGCTGAAAGCGCTTCGTTGGCTTCGTAGAACGGAGTGAAGATTTCTTTGAAATAAGATTTAACGACTTTGTTAATCGTGTGAAGCTGAATCTCTGTTTTATAACCGTCGCCGAAATGTCTCGCTTCGAGCGTTGGTTGGGCTTTCATCCACTTTGATTTCAAGTCTTCGGAAATTTGCGGAAAGACCGGATAATTCGAGCGGTCTTCGTTTCGGTTCAGCCGAGGCAGGAAAACAATGCCGTCGCCGGACAAGTCGCGCTTCATTATCAATTTTCCAGCGCGAAAATTTGAGATGATTTTGCCCATCTCGATTTTTTCGCGCCACGCCTGTTCGTCTTTGCGTTCTATTTCCTGATAAATCTCTCGGAAAAACGCCGACATCGACGAGCCGCCGCCGTCTTTTGCGGTTTTGCGGGCATCGGTCAGCGGCTCTAGGGGGGCGAAATTTCGTCCTTGATGCGCCGCCGATACTGTTGATAATGCTCCGTCGAATGCCATTTGTATTTCCTTAAAATTTACGTCCGTTCGTTTTAATCAGAGAAGCGTTTTCTATGATTTCCCGAACCGTATCGATTTCCGTGTGAACGCCGCACCGTCGGCACGCTGCTAAATATCGTCTGACGCCCGCGTCCGCGTCGGCTTTAACCGCGGCGGGCAGTTTTTTGTAATGACGTATGACTATCGCCCAACCGGTTTTGCGCAAATCTTCTTTAACGAGCTCCAGGCGAAGAAGAGTTAAAACGGAAACTCCGCCGCGCGCCTTATTCATCGTTCAGCCATTCGTCCGGCGATTTTTCCATCAGAGCGAAAATTTCATCAAACTCTGCTTTCGTGTAATCATCGCGGAACTTGGTGCGGCAGTAATCGAGCGCGCGCTTATGTAAAAGAGCGATTTCTTCGTCTGTGAGGGTAAGCGAACGGTCGTTCTCGATTGCCGTTTTTACAGCGCTCGCTTCATCGTCGGCAATTGAAACGGGTGCGGTTTTGGCGAGCAATAGAATTCGGTTAATAAGTTCGGTTTCGCGCGTCCGGTTGCGGTCCGCTTCTATTCGTAAGTTACGGGCGTAATCGAATTTTTCAGCTTCAAGAACGGCATTTTGCGCCAAAAGGTAATTTTCCCGCTCTTTGGCGACAACGAGTCTAGAGCGAAGCATTTCCAATTCCGGCGCAAATAATCTCGCAAGAAACGACATCTTTTGTTTTTTTTAGAGCGCCGAGGAAAAACCTTGTCCCCACGTTCCGGGAGCGACCGCATAAATATTGGCGAGACTGCCGCCGGTTACGAGCGCGTTGTTTCCCGTCGCCTTTGTGATAAACGGAATAATTTTTTTAATCGACTCGACGAGCGGACGATAAGAAACGTGAAGTTTCGCGCCCTTCGTTTCGATTGCGGCGATTACCGCCGCTTCCGAAGTGGCTAAATCGGCGTCGGCAATAATGCCGAGCGCCGCGCCTTGACGCAAAACTGATTCGACCGAGCCGACGAGCGCGTAATCTGTAACGTGAATCTGTGGCATAAGAAAAAACCTCTTTTTGAAAAAATATTAAGAATTGAATGACTAATGATGAAAGCGTTTAGAGCGCGCCGCGCTCAAGTTGCACACAGTATAAGGACAAATTAGCAAAATGCAAAATAATTTAACTATTTTTTCAACCAAATAAAACTTTGTGTTGATTATTTTTGCATTATGCGAAAACTATTCTATTATCTGTTCGGAATTCTGAGCGAAAAATCGCAGTCGGTTTTTCTTTTCTTTCATTTCTAAATTCAACGTCAACAATTATTAGTGCGGGGGGTGTGCTACGGGAAGCAAAACAGTCAACACAACAGTCAATAAACCGCCGGAATTCGTTAAACCGCCGGAAAATCCTTATTACACGCAAGCCGCCAAGGACGTGGAGAATGTCGATTACTCGACGCCAGTAATTCAGGCGTTCGGCAATCAGGACAATTTAATTCGTGAGTCGGGCAATGAACTATTTGGCGCGAACACCTCGCCGGAAGTGGCGAACAAAGTGCGCTCGTCGCGCCTTTTCAAATCGGCGACAGACAAAGGAACGGCACTGTCTTCCGCAAAAGCGCAGGAAGACAACGCGAAATTTTCCGGTCGAATGAGTCTTGGCGGCGCGACCGCGCCCGTGATGTATTCGCCCGGCGGCACGCAGACACAATCGACACCGTTCAGCGCCGGTTCATTGATTGCGCCGATACTCGGCGGCGGAATGGCGGCGCTTACAGGCGGTATGAGCGCAGGCGGCTCTTTGACAGCGGCAGGCGCTTAATAACTTTGCTTTATGGATTTAGAGCAAAAACTCGGTTCTTTGAAAAACGATTGCGCGGCTTTTCTCGCTTCGACAAGTTCGGCGGCGCTTTGGTTGTCAGGCGGTTCGGATTCGCTTTTACTTCTGCAAGTTTTAGCGGAAACGCGCAGACCGTTCGCGCTTCTCAGGTTTGCCGATGGCTGGACAAGACAGCAGCGCGCGGTTGTCGATGATTTAATCGTCAGACACGATTTAACCGTTTTTTCCTATCCGCCTGTTTCTTTTTTTCTGTTCGGCAAAGATGACGATTTAACGTTCGCGTCCTTTTATGCAATTGACGCACGGGGAAATACTTTTCCCTTGCTGCGCGACATCGTTGACGGGGAAAAATGCGCATTCGACATACAAATTGAAGCGCCGAAAATGACGCAGGCGCCCATTGAATTCTCCGCGCATATTTTAGGAACTCGGTTTGACGATGAGCATTACAGTTTCAAGCAGCGCCCGCTGCTCCGGTTAAAAGAATGGCAATCGGGAACGAAAATATTTTTCGCGCCGCTTGCTGATTGGACGCAACGGGAAGTTTACGCCGCGCTCTTGTTTTACGGCATTGAATACAAAAAGGCAGACGAGCAAACGGATACGGGAAATATAAGCGCTTGCGCGCGATGCCTTAAAACTAGCGAGAAAGTTATCTGTCCGAAAACGGAAACGGAAATCGACGGCGTTTTATGGGACAAGGAAAAGAATTTGAAGGATTTTCAACAGTTTTTTGTATGAGGTAAAAAGAAAATGTTTTTTTATGCTGGACAGGGACAACTGTTAAGACAGGCTTTAGCCGGAACGGGCAACGCGACTTTTCAGGGCGCAGCGCCCGACACGACCATCGACGCTGGCGCTTACACCGAATCGGTTGCGGCGCACGATTGCGTTGAACTTATGTTCAATATGACAACCGACGCCAATTCTACGGCGTCGGTTGATATTGAAACTTCATCTACTTCCGATTTTGCAATCAACGAAGTTTACGAATCGGTTCCTTTTAACGGCAGAAATTTGAGTTGGTCGGCGGGGAAATTTTTAACAGGTTTTTTCCGCGTCAAGAACGGAACGACGGCGAACCTCTCGGTCTTCGTCCAGAAACGCATTCGATAGAGGGAAAAAGACAAAAATGTTAAAGAAATCAATTATAAGTGTATTTTTATCGCTTCTGTTTATTTGCTCGTTTTCCGCATCTGCGCGCGCGCAATACGGTTACAACGGACCGCAAATCGGTTTCGGCGCAACCCTGCCCATAACGTGCGTTACAAATGCAAAGAACCGCGTTCTTTATTTCAAAACGGGCACGGGTCAAGGGCTTTATTACTGCGCGGCGACAAACGCTTGGTCAGCGGTGGGTTCAAACAATACGGCAGCGTCGACGGCAACCAATTTCCGGGTAAATTCGCTGACGGGGCAAGTTCAATTTATCAACGGCACGGCAACTTACGACGCCGGACTCGCTCGCCTCGCCGCCGGAATTCTCAAAAGCACGGACAGCGCTGGCGGCTTCGGCGGGATTGCCGCTTCGTTTTTTCAGGGTTCGGCGGCGGATATTATCCTCAAAGACGGCGCGGGCAATCAACTGTTGCGAGGAACGAGAGCCGCCGCGTGGACTGACGCGATAAATACCGGCTTTTTTCAAATCGGGACAAACGCCGACTACGTCCAGTTCACCGGCGCGAGCGGAGGAATTCATTCGAGACTGGCTTTCACTTCGGCGAAAACTCAAATAGCGGCGGCGTCTTACGCGAGTTTGCCCGTGCCGACCGAAAACTTTGAAATTATTAATTCAGGAAACATAAAAGTTTTTTCGGTGAGCAACGCAGGACTTCTTTATCTATTCGACGGAACGATAAAGCAAGTGAGTTTCGGCGCGGCTGACAGCGCGGGCGTCGGGTTCAAAGTTTTGCGCGTCGTCAATTAGAAAATTATGTTATTAGATTCCATCACGGCGAAGACAAAAGCGATCTATTCGCTACGGAAAGTCCGTCCCGCATACGCGGGCGCGGCGATTCGCGTTCGCCGCTCGACCGACAACGCCGAAATGGACATTGGTTTCGACGCTGCGGGAAATATCAACGCGGCGACGGCGACGGCGTTCGCGGGCGCGGCGGCAACGCTCAATGTCGTTACGTGGTATGACCAGTCGGGGAACAATCGCCACGCAAATACGATTGCGGGGTCGGCGACGTTTGCCACGCTTCAGCTAACGGGGCTGAACGGAAAGCCGGAAATAAAATTCGGCAGCACTAATAATTCCATTTATACGGCTTTGCGGACGGCGGCGAATTTCACTTTGACCGCGCCGAAAATTTTTACCGTTTGCCGGACGACCGAGACGGGACAGGGTTTTGTATTTGATTTCGGCTACACGAACGGCGGCGGTCAGAAATACGCGCTCGTTCAATATCCAGACAGATTTTACGCTTATCTGAATTTTGGCGTAACTTTCCCGGTCGCCGCCGTCCCGCGCCTCTGCCAAATTTCGATGCAGTTCAATTCGCTGACCGACCGCTTGTATCTAAACGGCGAATACGTCGCGCACGCGGGCAATACCTACGAATCCGGCGATACGAGTTACGGATTTGTCGAAGGACTCGCAAATACCGATTTGACCATCGGCAATTTAGGAATCGACAACGCCGCGTCGAATTTCGTCGGCGGTATTTCTGAAATTATCGTCCTCGACGGCGACTTGTCCGAAGACGAGCAAATAAACATCGAGCGTTCGCAAGCCGAGTATTTTATCGAGAACCTGACAATCGCGCCCGCCTCGCTCTATCCGGTGTCGCGCTACGCTAGATATTCAAAAAATTTAACGGCGTCCGGCGGCGCGGGAGCTTATAAATTTTCGCTGGCGGGCGGCAATTTGCCGGACGGCATCGAGTTAGCGCCGGACGGGAAAATCAGCGGCGACACGACCGCGCCGGTTGCTTCGCAAATCGTCGTTGTCGGCGATTCGCTGACGCACGGGCTTTTTGCAACCGACAATCTGACCGATTCACCGCCCGCGCTGATAAAAAACGCGATGCCGTCGGTGTGGCGAACAATCAATCTTGGAATTAGCGGAAAGCGGCTCAACGAATGGCTGGCTGACTACGATTCAATGGTCGCGCCGCTTTATAACCCTGCTTTTCAGAAAAATATCCTGGTAATCGCGGCGGGAACAAATGATGTCTATTTGGGGACGAACGTCGAAAGTTTGTCGGCAACCGCGCAGGCGATTGTAAATAAAGCAAAAGCAACGGGTTGGTCGGTTGTTTTCTGTGATATTGCGCCCGCGTATCAGTGGATTTTAACGCCGGATTTCGGCGCAATCGTTACGCCGTATAACAATTTTGTAGCGAATAATTTAGCGAATACGGACGCCAAAGTGCGGTTTGCCGACAGTGCGCGCCTCGCCAACCCGAACCCTACAACTAATCCAGTGTATTACTACGACGCGCTGCATTTGCGAAGTCCGGGATATGCAGAGCGCGCCAATCTGACGATTGCAAAAATCAACACGATTACGCGAAACGACGGCTCGGGCAGGCAGAGTGCCAGCTACCGCTTCACGGCGCGCGCGCAGGATGCGGGCGGCAAATACGGCAAAAGAGTATATGACCTGGCGGTGCTGCCGCCTTCGTCCAACCCGCCGCAGAGGGTCGATTCGATACGAGTTCCCAACCAGCATCAATTTACAGGCGAATTTTGCTTGCTCCGTATTTACGCCGATGTGGACTTTTTCAACTTTGACGGCGATTTTATTGCGGAGGGCGACGTGTCGAGCCGACAGAGTTTTTACCGCGAAATTTTCTGTCCGATTGACGGCACGGAAATAATAATTCCGACGGCTTTTCTGGACGCGACAACGGTTAGTTCAGACCCGTATGCAACTTATTCGGCTTTTCTGTGTTCGGCGTCGGGCAGCAATCGCCGCAATTTTCTCCAAAATTTCAGAGTGCCGGCAAACGCCGCTGGACATTCTACGTGGGCGCAAATTGCGGAATTCAGCAGGAATTAGGCAAGGAGTTAATTATGAATTGGCGACCGGCAAAATCAATCGAAGTTCTCAAAGAACAGCTTAACGCGCTGTTTCCGACGAGAAATCGCGTCTCGGACGGTGTGATTGGCGATGCAAACCATTCGGCGAAAACCTCTGACCATAACCCGAACTCAAAAGGCATCGTAACAGCTTTCGACATCACCAACGACCCAATCAAAGCAATCGACGGCGCGCGGCTCGTAAAAATTTTGCAGGCGTCAAAAGACCCGCGCATAAAATACTTGATTTTCAACGGCCAGATTACGGTTAAAGGCGACATCTCGAAATGGAAGCCATATATGGGTTTGAACGCGCACAAACATCACGTTCACATTTCGGTTTCGTCCGACCCGCGCCTTTACGATTCGGGCGCGGCGTGGAAGCTCGCCGGATTGAAAAACCCCGTTCCCGCAGACTACACGGTCGCGGCGGGCGACACTTTGAGCGCTATTTTGAAGCGTTTCAAAATCACGATGAACGATTTCTACGACTTGAACGATTTGAATGCGGATAACTTCGACCCGGACAACATTCACGTCGGCGACGTTTTTCGGATTTTCGCGGTGAAAAAATGAAAGAAGAAAACGAATTTTCGTTAATGGCGCTCCTGTTCGTCGGCGGAGCTTTCGCGGTAATTATATTCGTCGCTTTGTCGGCGCGGTATTGCGGTTAAAAATTATGAACGAAAACAACGAAATGATTTCAGATGACGCTCTCTTTCCCGGGCGGCTCGGAAAACTGCCGGCGAAAACTTCTATGAAATCGCTGCTGCTCTCTGATTTCACGCGCCAGGCGACGGCTGAATTGCCGCCCGCAAAAACCGATTTTTGGCGCAAGCGGAAAAGTTTTCCCCTCCGCACTTTCGGTAACACCAAATACGGATGCTGCACGCGGGCTAAACAGGCGATTGCGATGATGCGAATGGAGCGCATTGAAACGGGAAAACTAATCGAAATTACGGACGAAGAAATCATTCGCGTTTATACGGATATGTCGAACCGTCTTTACGGCGGCGGCGATAACGGCGCGTATGAAACCGACGCGCTTTCGGAATGGCGCAAACCGGATTTAACTTTCCGCGACAAAAAAGGCAATCCGCTCGTCATCGACGCCTTTCTGAAAATTCAGCATTCGAGTCTCGAAGCCGTCAAAAATGCCGTTTGGACGGCGCAGGCGCACGGTATCGCCGTTTGTCTGAATTTGCCGCGCGCTTTTGCCGCCAAAGGATTGACCGTGTGGGACATTCCTGAAAATGAGCCGCTCATCGGCGACAAAATGCCCGGCACTTGGGGCGGACATTCGATGTGGGTCAATGAATATAACGAATTCGGCGTCCGACATCCGACCACCTGGGGCTTGCCGGACATTTGGATAAGCTGGCGGGCGTTTCTCGCTTACTGCGACGAAGCGTATCTGGTAATAGATTCCGCCGATAAATGGCGAAAACAAGCGGCGAACAAGTTTCTTAATCTTGATGCGGTAGTAGAAGCCGTCAACGGCGTGAGCGCACAGAAAATCAAATAGGAGTTGCTATGACGAATATAGACAAAGATTTTTACAGACAGCTTGCCGGAGAAATCACCAGAAAGCTGATGGTTGCCGCCGCAACTTTGCTCGTTACGCACGGCTGGATTTCCGCCGAATCGCAGAAAGGTCTGACGAGCGGCGATTTCGTGCAGATTATCGTCTCGGCGATTCTTTTTGCCATACCGCTGGCTTGGAGTTATGCCAAGCAAAAGTATAACGTCGCGGTCGTCCGCGAAGCTCGCGCTGCGGACAAAAACACGTCGATTGAGCAGATAAAGACCGAAACGCTCTCGAAAAGCAGTTTTATCTCGTCGGTTTAATTTGGATTTTCAAAGGAGTGGAACGATATGAACGAATGGATTTTCGGAATGGTCGCCGGATTCGTTAAAGGACTAATCAAAAATCCGGTGAAAAAACGAAAAATGCGAAACGTCGCGCTGGAGATTTTCCGCGCGATAAAAACGGCGTATGCGGACGACGAAGGCTTTCAATAAAAGTTTTCAACGAGGCAAGCGACGATATTTTAGACGCGCAGGGATTTAACTAGCGATTCGTAAAAATTGAAAAGAAAATGGAAACGCACGGTATTTGGACAATAATAGTCGGAGTTTTAGGCGGCGGTTCGGGCGTTGCGCTGCCTCCGCTGGTTTTTGCCGAAGGCGGACTTACGGCGCAGGAAGTCGGACTGTATTTTGCGCTGTTTTTATCATTCCTGACGCTCGTCGGTTTGTTTGTTGCCATCGTTTACTTTTACTGGTCGAAAACAGGCACTGAAGCACTGAAAGAAGACTTAAACCGCTCGCGCTCCCGTTATGACGACTGCAAAAAAGACGTTGCCGATGAGCTGGCATCGCACAGCGCGACACGCGCCGAACTTGAACGCGCCGAACGGCGGCTAAAAAATTGTGAAGACAGGGAAGAGGATTTAAGAAAAAAAGACTTGCGGCTGCAGGGGAGGAACCCGAAACAATGAAACAAATACTACTAGTTGACGATAATCAGGACATCAAGCGGATGATGGAAGTTGCTTTTGGGGATGAGCCTGAAATTGATTTTCATTTCTTTCCGTCAGGCGGTCAGGTTCTCGAATATCTGGAAGACAATCACGGAGAGGTTGACTCGGTAATCCTTGATTTGGCGATGCCGACCTTAGACGGACTTCAGGTAACCGAAGAGATTCGCCGCAACGAATCAACGTGGCTAAAAGAACCGCCCGTCAAAATCGCGTTCTGGACGGGCGGTGAAATTGACGCTCCCGTCAGAAGAATCGCGGACAGAACAAATGTTCATAAGTTTTTTACGAAGCCGAAAGACGTTTATGATTTTGTCGAGGAGGTGAAGCAATGGATGGAAATTTAGAAAAAGAAAAGCCGTTCGGCGACGAGCAGTGGATACGCCTGCACAGGAGAGTTCGATATTTTGAAATTATGTTATTCGTGATTTTGATTTTATGTCTTGTCAGTCTCGCGCTGATTGCGGTCAGTTTTTATTTGTCTAGTTGAGGATGAAAATGGAAAAATTATTAGAAAAAATAAAACATTACAAAGACCGGAACAGAGACCGGAATTTTCGCATTTTGTTCGGCATTGTCATCGTGCTGACGGTTTTTAATCTGGGCGCGAATTTATTTAATTCCTATATGGCGTTTTCGGGTCAAGCAGACCAGCAGGAACTGCGCAAAGCACAGGAACGAATTTCGAGCAACCAAGACCGACTCGAAAAGCAGCAGCTGTTAATTGAAAAACTGCAAACCAACCAGGACGAATCCGAAGACAGGGCTGATGATTCGGACAGGCGGCAGACAGCATCGGATAAACGCCAGGATAAATCAGACGTGAGGCAGACGAAAAGCGGAAAGAACGCGAATAATTAAAATGAATTTGCACTGCCGGATATGCGGAGAATGCGCCGCCCGTTACGAGGACGGCGCGATTATCGTTTATTCGCATTCGGCGGCGCGCGGCGCGGAAACCGGCTCGAATTAAGCGAATTTCGGCGCAAAAAACAACTCGGCGCAAACGATGCCGAGTAACCAAAAACTCGCCAAGATGTCGGAAGCGGGGCTGGTAAAAATGGACAAGAAGATGCGCGATGAAGTGAAAGAAGCCGAAGGAAAAGAACCCGAATAACGAATAAAAAAATGCAAAGCAGATTATTGAAAGGCTTGGTCAAAAACGTAACCGACGACGACCTTATCGGTTTGGCGCAGCAACTCGGTCTGGGAACTGCAACCAAACTGCCGGAGAGCGGTGCAACGCTCATCCCGCAAAATTTCGGACAGCCGCTCGACGCGCAAAATCCGCAGCAGCCGGAAACAATGGGCGCGCCGCAAGCGCCGATGCAGTCGCCGCCGGAAAGCAATCAGTTAATCAATCCGGCGCAGGCGTCGGCAATCAACGCGCAGCAGAGCGCGGCAGTTCAGCCGATTCCGACTGGCGGCGAACAGCCCGCGCAAACAGGAATTTCAAAGTTATTGTCGAACGCTTCGCCTTCGTCGTCGGATATTTATAACAAAATTCAAAATACAAATCGTCAAACCGTCGAAGCCGAGCGCGGGGAACGGCACGGCGTTATGAGCCGAGCCGGAAGCGGACTTTTCAAAGGCATAAAAAACTGGATGGCAGCAGGAATGCCGGGCGGAATCGGCGGACTGGTCGGCGCGGCGGCGACGGGCGGAATCGGCGCGGCGACGAGCAAAGAATTTTATGCAAATCAGCGCGTCAATGAGCAGAAAGGCGAACTCGGTCAGGAATATCAGCAGGCACAGGCAAACGAAAAGTATCTTGCTGACAAAGCATACGGAGAAGCGCGGACGCAAACCATTAAAAACGATGACGAGCAAAATCGCTTGAACGCGGGCGACCGCGCCGCCACCGCCGCCGAGCGGCATCAGGAATTTCTCGACAAACAAAAGGACACGAAACGCACATCGTTCTACCGGACGAACAGGTTTTTCGACCCTGCCAAAGCTACCGAAGCGCAGAAGCGTCAGTTAGCTGAGTTTGACGAAACGCCCGAGTCGGTCGGGAAATTTGATTTTTCGCATCCGGTTATCAAAACCGTTGCCGGTTCAACCTATAAATTGAATCCAGCAACCGGCGCTTTTGAGGATTCGGGACTGCCGAAAGACGGCTCAAAAGAAATCGTCGAATACAGCGTAAAAAACCCGGCGACCGGCACGGTTTCAAAATACGCGACGACGAGTGAAAAAGCCGCCGGGTTGCAGCAGTCGTTCGTCAACGCGGGACTGCAAATCGAAGCGGCGAATACTCGGCAGACAAAAGCGTTGGCGCAGCAAGACAAACAATTTCAGCAGCGCGTTAAACTCGACAAAAAAAAATTCGAGCAGTCGAAAAAAGAATTCGAGACGCAAATCAGTTTGCGGCGGCAGGCTTTGGACGGGGCGACAAAAGCGAGAGCCGCTGCCGTCGCCGCAAAAGACACGGCATCATCGCAAGCCGCCGAACGCGCCGCGCAAGCCGCCGAAGACCGCGCAAAAGCAATGGACATTCGATTGCTTCAAATGCAGACAGCGGTACTCAACGGTAATTTAGATGAGGAACAGGAAAAGGATTTGCTCAACAGAATCGATAACTTAGGAATCAAACAACAGTGATTACTCCACCACCAAACCTTGTTTGGTGGTGGCTTCTAAGGCACAGCCTAAAGACTCTAATCCAAGTCTTTTGATATTTATAGCGGCATTGATGTCGCGTCCGATTGAAATATGACAGTTGACGCATTCATACAATCTAAGTTCCAACGGCATCTTTTGGCGATGTCCGCAATTCGAGCAATCTTGCGATGTAAAGTTTGGTCTGACTTTCAACATCTTTTTACCAGCATTTTCGGCTTTGTAAGAAGTGTATTCAATCGTTTGCGACCAACTAACATCTGCAATACTCCGAGCAAGACAATGGTTTTTCATCATTCCAGAGATGTTCAAATCTTCAAATACAAGAACATCGTAGGAATTGACAAGAAATCTGGAAACTTGGTGAACAAAATTAGTTCGTTTATTTTTGATTCGGTTGTGAATTTTCGCAACTATCTTTCGCTTTTTATGGCGTTCATTGCTTCCTTTTTGTTGTTTGCTCAATCGTCTTTGAGCCGTTGCAAGAATCTTTTCATCGGTTTTAAGAAAGCGCGGATTGTCTATTTCGATGCCGTCCGAGAGAGTAGCGAACGTAGAAATTCCAACGTCAATTCCTACGCTTTTATTTGTCGGCTCAAGAATTTCTTTCGCCGTTTCAACCGAAAAACACGCAAACCATTTTCCGCAGCTATCACGCGAAACGGTCAAAGTTTTTACTTTTCCGACAATGGCACGGTGAAGTTTAATTTTAACTTTTCCGATTTTGGAAAGAGTCAAACGATTGTCCGAAATAGAGAATCCGCTTTGAGCGAAGGTAAAGGAATTGTATCGCTGTTTGTTCTGAAAACGCGGAAAGCCAGCTTTACCTTGTCTGGACTTCACACGGCGAAAGAAAGCCTGAAAAGCCTTATCAACTCGTTTGAGAACGTCTTAAGAAATTTGGCTGTGAACGCCCAAGTATTCGGGATTGGTAACTTTTATTTCGGGAAGTTGGTTGGCTTGGTCGTAGTAATTCAGAGAAATGCGATTGAGTTTGTAAGCATCACGACGCTCTTGCAAACTTGCATTAAACAAATCTCTACACAAATCGAGCGTATTTACGAGTTTGGTTGTTTGTGCCTTACTCGGAAAAATGCGAAAACGAAAGTTTTTAATTACAATAGATTTAGCCATTGCTTTTTACTAATCCTAAAAAGTATTTCGGTTAGGTTGGGAATAGGATTCGCACTCTTATTTCCAACTGCATCTATTTTACCACAAACACAAAACAAAATACACAAAGGAACGCGCCTATCCACCACCAATTTCAAAGCAAATTGGAAGTGGTCTTGCGCTAATTTTTGATAAAATGCCTGACGGATTTCTTGAAAATTTAGCAAAAATAACAGGTAATACTTCACTTTTGCCGAAACAACCGAAAACCCCACGGGGCGGCGACGAAAGTGTTGCGCGTGTAGTTGATGACGAATTGTCGAAATTGGGATGGGCAAATAATGCGCGTCTTTCATTCTTAGGCGATGTCGGACGAGAAAATAACTGGAATCGAAAAACCATTTTCGGCGGTCATACAGACCCCGCAAGTTACACAAACGGGCGGGGCAAAATTGAGAATCGCGGCATTATTTCTTGGAACGGCGACCGGCGCACGAAACTTGACGGTTATCTAAAAGAACAAGGCGTTTTCGGCAAAGGCGACGACGACGAGCTGCGCGGGATGGTTCGTTTTGCGGATAAAGAAATGCGGGACAGCAACGAATGGAAATCAATTCATTCAGCCGTTCGCAATCCGAATATCTCAACTTACGACGCTTCGGAAAATTTAAGAAAATATATTAAATACGTTCCTGACGGCGAATATAATTCTTACGACCCGAATTTCAGAGTTAAAAATAACGCGACGTGGGCGGAAAAGGCTCGTGTTTTGGGACTCGCGCAGGGCGACGCGACACAAACAAACGGCTTTCTCGAAAATCTAAAATCAATCACTTCTTCGCCAATGCAAGACGCTGGCGGCGATTTTTTATCTAACTTAAACAGCATTACAGCCGAAGCGCCGTTGACGGCGAGCGCGACACCTTCAGCCGATGCCAAATTTGAAGCGGACGCGAACAATCCGAATCTTCCTGAAGCGATACGAACGGAAGCACGTGAAAATTACGCCCGCGCAATCGCAAACAAGCCCCAAGCCGAAAACGATTTTCTGGCGAACCTAAAAAACATCGCGGGCGGCGAACAGCCACCGGTTGTTTCCGCACCGCAAGCACCGGCTTTAAGCGAGCAGGAAACCGCCAACATCGCAACGCTCGCCGACCCGAATAAAAACGTGGGCAAATCTGACTTTGCCGCACAAGTTGGCGCGCAGATTGATCCAAAGATGGCGACCGACGAGAACGTCGCCGCGCTCGATTTGAATGTTCCGCCCGCGCTTGGTGCAGAGGAAGAACAACCCAGCGTGCAGCCGAATGCGACTTTTCCGAACGGAGCGCCGATAAAAGCGGTGTTAAATGAACCGGAAAAAAATCCCCTCGACGAAGTAGCGGAAGCGCGCGCCGAATTACAAAAACGTCTTTCCGCGGCAAACGCGGTTGACCGTCCCGTAATTCAAGAGCAGATAAAAAAAGTAGACGCCGAATATAACCGTTTGACTATTCCCGTCAACACCGCCGAGCAGCCGGAACATGAACCGCGCACCACACCGGAAATCGAAACTTTGGGTGAGATACCGGGAACGGAAAACGCTTTTCCGCCCGCCGCGCCCGTGCAGCAGCAACAGCCGCCCGAACCGCAAGCAGATTTACAGGGCAACCCGTTCGATTTATACGACGAGCCGCGCCCTCTGCCCGAAGGCAATTTGAATGTCTCGAACGCCGAAAGCACTCTCTCTCTCGGATTGCCGGACGCAGAAGACGGCGAATATAAAAAATATCTCGCTTACACGCGCAAAGCCGATTCACCCGTAGAGCGGCAGAACTATAATAATCTCGTCGCGTCCAACCCCGAACTGCATTCGTCCGCGACGGCTCGCGTTAATGCGCCGCAGCAACAACAGCAAATTCAAGCGCAACCCGCAACGTCGCAAAACCAACCACAACAGGCGGCGGCGAACACGCCCGTCCGCTCAGGTATCGTAAATGCGCCGATGTCGCCGGATAACCTTCAAAAAGAAGTTGTCGGCAGCGTTCCGTTCAAAGGAATGTATAAACAAAAACCGACCGCCGCACAGGTGTTTAACGATGTTGCCGTTCAAAATTACGGCGCGAGCGCGCCCGATGCAATCAAGGAATACAAGCGCATTACGGGCGAAAATCTTTTAACGCTTGCAAATGAAGAAGGAACGCAGGGGCATATCGACACGCATTGGAATCCGCAGACGGGCGAATACACAAGTCCGGTTGCCGAACCCGTATTCGCCAACGTGAAAGATGCGGTTGACGCCTTTAATCGAAGCGGCGAGCAGGGAATCAAAGATTTGCTCACTGCCAAAAACGAAACCAATAAGCAGGCGGAAGAATCCTTAAAACAGCAGATTGCCGATGCCGAACAGATAAACAAAAATAAGGAAAACGAAGCGCGCGAAGCCGAATATCGTCAAAAGGCAATTGAAGAAATTAACGCAGAAAATGAAATGAATGCGTCCAAATATGAAGGCGCGACTTCGATTTACGACATCGCCGCAAATCATATCAAGCCGTCTGCGCCGACCGAAGACGAAATAACGCAAAGGGTTGGGGAATACAAAGCGGCGGAACTCACGCGCCGACAAAAATCCGACGCTATCGGTTCGGCGATAAATATCAACAAACTGCCGTCGCCCGTCGCGGCTGCCGTCGGCTCGTTCGTCGGCGTTGGCGGCGACGTGGCGAATTCTCTTGCGGGCGCGACCCGTATTCTCAAGCCTTTGGGCATCGACGTGCCGAACGATTTCTTTTCGCGCGTCTCGCAGCAAAGTAAAATCATCAACGAAAACACGGGCGACCCGGACAGCCCGCTCACAAAAGTTATCAAATTCGGCGGACAGACTTATTCGGACATCTCGCAAATAATGATTCTCTCGTCGGGCGGCGGCGCGCTCGGAGCAGGAAAAGGCGCGGCTGGCGCGATAGGATTCGCCGGACACGCGGCGTTAAAAACTGCGGGCGAAGGCGGCAGTATTCGTCATATCGAAACCGAAGGCGTTAGAGCCGCGCTGCTCAACGGCGTTTTCGTTTACGGCGCAATAGCGGGAAACGCGGTCAAACAAACGATTCTAAAAGGCGTATCGGAAAAAGCGATTGGCGAAGCATTAGCGAGCGACACGATTTCGGCGGCGGTCAAAGAGGAATTCACACGGGCGGGAAGCGGCGAGATTGCCGAGCTAGGAACGGCGGCGGCGCGGCGGGCGTCCATCGCCGCGAACATCGGCGGGCAAACCGTCAACGTCGGAGTTATCGCGGCGGGAACTGCTGGATACGGCAAAGCATTCGGCGACACGAACGAGCAAATCAAAGAAAGCATTTTAACCAATGCCGCGTTCCATCTTTTCAACACGGTCGGCGAAAAAGCGTTTGAAAAAGTAAAAGGCAGAGTCATTCGCGCGTGGAAAAACGGCGAATCGCAAGACGGATTTGTTGACACGGACGGAACTGTCAAAGCCTTTACCGAACCGGTCGAGGATAAATTCGTTAATAATGAGATTTACAACGACCCCGCGAATCCCGTTTATCAAGACAAAAACGAACCGCCGACAGGCACAGATGTCGAGCAGTCGAGCATTATTCCGGCATCGCAGAGAACGCCGACCGTCGGCGCAATCGTTACGGGCGAAGTCAGAGGCAAGGGCGGCAAAACTCAAATTAAAACCGGCAAAGTTACGGGAGAAACGGAAAACCAGCTTATCGTCGAAACGGAAGAAGGCGGCGTGGTTTTTATGCCGAAGAAGAAAGCGAGCGTGAGCGGCTTGAGTTTCAGAAAAGGCGTAAATGAAACGGCAAAACCTGACGAAAATATGCAGAATAATATGCAAAATTCGTCTAACTCTAATGAACCGATAAATTCCGCAACGCTGCCCGCGCACGAAGCCGCGACTTCGCCGCAGAACGATTTAGCCGAACCGACCACAGCGCAGCGTGAAGCCGGAAACTACAAACTCGGACACATCAACGTGAGCGGTTTAAATATCAGCGTCGAGATTCCCGTCGGCGGCGAGCGTAAAGGCGTTGATAAAAACGGAAAGCCGTGGTCGGTCGAGATGCAAAATCATTACGGCTACATCAAAAGAACCGTCGGCGCGGACACGGAAAATATAGATGTTTTCGTCAAAGACCATACGCCCGATGATTTCGCCGGTGATGTTTTCGTCGTTGACCAGGTTCATCCCGATACTGGCAAGTTTGACGAGCATAAAGTAATGCTCGGCTTTGGAAGCGAGCAGGAAGCGCGCGCGGCGTATGCGGCGAATTATGCGAAAGATTGGAAAGGACTTCAAAAAATTACGGCGATGCCGTTCGACGAATTTAAGAATTGGACGAATGCCGAGCAAAGCAATCCGGTTAGCGATTCAATCAAACAGCCGTTACATAACGAAGTCGAGCAAACATCGGCAAAAGTTGACATTCCGCTAACCGATGAAAAAACCGCATCGCCAAAAACGAAAAACATTTCGCTGAAAAACAAAAAGCCGGTCGTGCAGGGAATTCGTTTTGACGACGAACCGGCGGCGAAAACCATCGCGTCCGAACCGGCAAAGAAAATTGTTGACAGTGCCGCTGAAAAGACAGAAGATGTAAAACTAAATGAGCGAACCAACCAAACAACCGCATCCGTTCGAGAATCTCGTCCAACAAAGAGCGCAACAGTTGGCGGCAAGGCGACAAGCGTTAAAATCCCCGACTCCAAACGCGCCTACGACGCAAAATACTCGGTCCGAGAAATCGACGACGTAGTTCCGTCGCACAACCCGTTTAATTTCTCGCCGAACGAAGATTACCATTTCGTCAACGACCGTCATTACGACAAAGAGAAACAGTATCAAACGCAGGTAGAAAATCGTTCAAAAGCGGAAAACTTCGACCCGTCGCGGCTCATTAACAATGCACCGACGGTCGAAGTCGGCACTCCCGTTATCGACGCGGACGGCAATGTTTTGGGCGGCAACTCGCGCTCGATGATGCTTCACCGCGTTTATGCCGATGAAAATCCTGCGGCGCGCGAGTCCTACCGCAAACTTTTAATCGAAGACGCCGCCGTGTATGGTTTAGACCCGGGGGAAGTCGCTCGAATGAAAAACCCCGTTCTCGTGCGCGAAGTGTCTGATTCGTCTATCGAAGCGCAGCATGCGATTACGGATTTAAATAAAACTTCGACAACTGAACTGACGGCGCAGGAGCGAGCCGTTGCCGAATCAAACAAACTTTCCGACAGCGCCGTTGAGCATATTACCAATCAAATCGAGCGCGCGGGAACGGACGCGACATTAAACGACGCGCTCAACCAGCACGGCGTCGGCATTGTCAATAAACTAATCGACGACGGCGTTTTTTCGGGCGGCGAGCGGAACAGTCTGCTTAAAGACGGCAGAATAACCGAAGACGGCAAGCGGCGAATCGAAAGACTTCTGACGGGCAGAGTTTTTACCGATTTGGAACAAATGGAAAACGTTCCGCCGTATTTGAAAAGGAATTTGGAGCGCGTAATCTCGCCGCTTATTAAAACTGAAGCCGATTCGGACTGGAACATTACGCCCGAAGTGCGCGAGGCGATTGATTTACTGACGGAATTTAACGGTAAAGGAAACGGCTTGTCGCTGCGCGAATACGCAAAACAGCCGTCAATGGTTCGCGGCGGTTTTTCCGAAAAGGCTGTTGACATCGCCGAAGCGTTGAAACAAAGTCCGAATAATGTGAGCCGCGCTTTCAAAGGCTACGCGCGCGAATTTCAAGACGCTAAAGACGGCTCAGCGCTGTTCGGCGCGATGTCGCCGTCAGATGCGTTCGATGCGACCTTTAAAGATTCTCCGCAATTATTCAAACACGCCGAGGAAAATAAATCTAATAAGACCCTGCGTGCATTAACCCGAGAGGAAGCGGCAGCGAAGCAAGCGAAAGTTGTCGCCGTCGAGCCGCACGACTTCAAAAATTCCAACGAAGCTAAAGATTGGGCGGATAATAATCTGCCCGGCGATTACGTCAATGCCGACACCGAGCAAACTATCAACGTCAGTAAAAGAGCGATTGAAAAATATCTAAGCGGCAAAACCGTCCAAAAAAGCAGCACGCGCGACGCTCATCTTTCGACCCTCAAAGAAATTCCGAAAATAATTGAAAACGCCGTTTTAGGAGAAACCCACGCCGACAGAAAAAATGACCGGAACATTAAAGAGATTCAAAGATTTTATGCGGCTGTAAATTTAGACGGGGAGATTCAGCGAGTAAAATTAACCGTCAAGGCGTATGAAACCGAAGCGAGAAATAAAGCCTACAGCTATGAAGTTACAAAAATAGAAACGCTCGGCGGAAAGTTGACTGACGCATCTCCCGATGAAGGGCTGACTTCTAATCGCACACCAAGCGTTTCAATGTCTAGTTTACTCGAAAACGCACAGAAGAACAATGGCGACTTGTTCTTCTCTAATGACAGCCAAGTGCTTCATCGCGCCGAAAAAGAAAAAGCCTATGAAGATTTTAACGCAATAAAACACGCGCCCGTCTCCGGGATAATCGAAAGCGGAACGGTCGAACGAAACGGCGACCGGCTCAAAGTAAATTTAGAGGGTCAGGAATTCATTCGCCGCGCCATCGAAGAATCCGATATTCGCGCCGGGCGAAAAAACGTCGGTGACGATGCGGTTGAAGCTTCCTTTTCCGGTTTATTCACCGACAGAAAACAGACGGCGCGTCTCGTCAAAACTTTGCGCGACATTGGCGCGGAAGCAAAAGAGGCGAATCGCTCGGAAGCGTCGAGCTTTGCAAATAATTTCGCAGACGAAATCGAAGCGGCGGCAAAAGCCGGACAAGGCACGGCAGTCGCGTATATGTATGACAGCCGCGTGCCGCACGAGAAATTTCACCAAGCGAGCTTTTTAGGAGATATAACCGATAACGGATTAACGGCGCGCCACGCTTCGCCCGAGCTGCTCGACAGGCACGAAGCGGCAAGCGCGACAGCCGATTATTTGTCGCAGCTTGGCGAATACCGCGAAATCAAAAAAACCAATCCCGAAGCATTCAAAGCGCTCGTTCGAGAAGAAGCCGCCGCATACATTGCCGGCGGCGACGCGGAAACTCTCGGCATATCGGATGACAGCGCCGCCGATTTTATGCGAAAGTGGATAACCTCTTATCTAAGAAAAAATGCGTTTGATGCGGAAACGAGTAAAATAGATGAAAAACGCGCGAGAGAAATTTTCGCCAATTTTGAAAAGGTTGAAGGAGTAACAAATGACATCATCGGGCAAATCAAAGAATCTTACGAACAACATCTTGAAAGAACCGCAGCAGTCGAACCCGAATCCGATAGCGGCGGCGGGCAACGTGTTTCTGGACAATCTGAACAAATCGGAGAGCGAACAGCACGAAGCGATGAAAGCGCATTTGGCGAAAACGCGCGAGGCGCGGAAAAATCAAAACCCGCCGCAAAAATAGAACAAAACGAAAGTTATACGCCGAACGGCGCGGAAAAAGAATCCGCCGCGCGCACAACCTTGCGCGCAAGCGATATTCCGGTCGAAAGCCGTCTGTATCAATCGGCGACGAACGCCGAACAGCAACAATTTGCGGGCGATTTGCTCGACAAGGGCGCGCGGCACGCAACCGACTGGCTCGACGCGGCGATAGATAATAATGACGCTCATTCAGGTGCGACGACTACCGTCGCCGTCAACCTGATGCAGCAAGCGGCGCGAAACGGAGATTTAGCGGAACTTAACCGCGTCGCCGATAAAATCGTGCCGATGCTCACCGAATACGGTCAAGCGATTCAAGCGATGTCTATGCTCTCAGGCTTTGACCCTGACGGCGCGCCCGCTTACGCCGCCAAACTGAAAAAACAATTCTTAGGAAAAGATTTAACCGCCGACGAGCTTGAAAAAGCGCGCTCCGTTGCGACTGATTTATCGGAGACATCAAAAGCCGACGGTCTTGGCAAAGCAGCAACCGAGCAAGCCAGAAAAGCGCACGAGCAGGCGAAAGCCGAACGCGATGCTTTGAAAAACGCGCTCGCAGTCTCAGCCGACAAGTCGCAGAAATTCGCCCTTAAATTAGACGACGCGGCGCGCCTGATTCGTTCCTTAAAAGCGAAAGTTGCTCGAATGCAATCAAACCGTCCGGCGAAAGAGCGAAACACGACGCAAACAAAACTTTTAACCGAACTCAAAAACAAAGAGACGGATTTGCTTGATAGAATTCGCGCGAAATTCGGTGATGTCGGCTTGAAGCGCAGCGAGGCGGAAATCGCAAAAAATTCGATTCTTAAACGCGCCGAAGGCGAAAACGATTCGTCCGCGCCTGACTCTGACCTTGTTGATTGGGCGACAATCCAGCTTCTTGAAAAACTTCCGAAAGCGGAAATTTCGGTCGGCGAGTTCAAAAACAATCTTGACCAACTTACAGGCGGAAATCTCTCTCTTGAACAAATAGATGCAATTCACGCCGAAGCAGTCAGCCGTATTCGTCAATCTAAACCTTTAACGCTCGAACGGCGCGCAACGGCTAAAGCGCGGGCGGAACATTATGCGGCGGCAGACAAATTCGGCAACCGTGAAGAAATCGCAAAACAGCAGGCGATTGCCGAAGCTTCAAAACAAATGCGAAGCGTTGAGCGCGATGCTAGCAAAGATGCAAAAGATAAATATAAATCCGATTTGGCGGAAAAAGCCGCGGGCGCGCGTATCGTCGCAGATTATGAGCGAAACGCACACGAAGATAAATTTACATCGACAGTCTTAGAACAAGGCGTAAATCGTGATTTTACCGAACAAGCGATTTTTACCACTTTGGCTCGAAAAACAGCCGCGCCAGCCGAAGAAGTCGTCAAACAAATTTCTTCCACTTTCCCTGAACTTTCCGAAGCCGATGTCAGACAAGCGATTGTCGATTCGGGCAGATTGCTCGACCACGCAAAAGAAGCGTTCGCGCTTTCAAGAATAAAAGCCGAAAACATTTTTAACGGCACGAAAGAAGATGCGGACCGAATCGTCGAAGCGCAGGCTGTAAACGCGCGCGAAAAAATGATTGCCAAACGCGCGGCTGATAATTTTTACGATTCGCTCGTAAAATCTAAACGGCAAATAGCTACTGAAACCGCGCTCGGTTTTAGAAAAGCCAATATGCTAACGGGCGTCAAGCGTCTGCTTACTGACATCGCGTCCAACGGAACAATGTTCGGCGGCGAAGAAATCGCCCGCATTCCCGGTTCGGTCGCCGACATTTTAGCGAGCGCGGCGACGGGGGAGCGGACTTTGCAGGGCGCAAGCGTTCGAGCAATCGGAAATAGCTTGAAAACCCTTGCCGTTGCAGACAACGTAACTAAGGGAATATCCAAAGAAAGCGGAATAAAAGCGGCATATAATATAATGAAATACGGCGCTGACGCCGGAGAGTTGGAAAAACTTCAAGTTCATTCGGAATCTCATTCCGGCGACAAATTCGGCACGGTCGGACGCATCGCTGACGCATACATCAACACCGTATTTCGTTCGCTGTCTGCCGGCGACGCGCTTTTCAAAACAATGGCGTTTCGCCGCTCGTTGGAAGAAATCGCCAAAGTGCAGGCGATAAATGAGCATCGAGCAGATAAATCGCTAAATATAAACGCGCGAAGGTTGGAAATTCTGGCGCATCCGTCCGAAGTCGCGCAGCTCGAAGCGGTTCATTACGCCGAGGAATTGACTTTTCAGAATGCAAACGCGATTTCAAGTAAATTTTCCCAGTTGAAAGGCGTTCACGGCGGCATCAGAACGGCGGCGGATATATTCGTGCCATTCGACCGCACGCCGACAAACATCGTGCTTCGCGTTCTCGATTACTCGCCCGTCGGATTGGCGCGCGCAGGAAAAGCTCTTTACGACCGAAATAATCCCAGCCTTGCAAAAGCCAAAGCGTTTAATAATGAGTATCGTTCGGCGGTCGAAACCGATACGCGCGCCGATTATGACGAAACGGCGGCAACACGCGGGGAAACCGATGCTTTTAATAATCTTTCGCCTTCTGAACGACGTGCAAAAATTTCCGAAGCGCTAGATAAACTTTTTAAACAAAAACAACAACGCGAATTCGCGCGCCTTTTCGGTCGCGGATTAACGGGAACGGCGTATTTTTCGAGCGGCGTATTTTTAGCGTCAATAGGACTTCTGACCGGCTCGATGTCGCCGAATCCGGTTCTCGGCGATAAAAAAGAATCGCAGGAGTTTTTCGACCGCGAGAAAAAAGGCATCGAAAACCGTTCTCTTCTTATTCCGGGCGTCGGCAGATTCGTTTTACCCCAATCCCCAGCACTGACATCTCTGACTTTGGGCGCGACGGCTTACGAGCAATACAAGTTGGCGAAACACGAAAAGCGGGGCGAAGTCGGCTCTATAATGGATGCCGTCTCTGGTGTAACGAAAGACATCGTTTTCGAGCAGCCTTTGATGAGAACGCTCGCCGATATGCTCGGAAGCAATCAAAACTTGGGTCAGCGAACGGGCGGCATTGCGTCTGGTTTTATTCCGGCGGGTGCAATGCTCAAAGACATCGGCGAAGTTGCCGACGACAAAACGCGCTCGTCGTCGCCTTCAAAACAGGACCGAAAGCAAGGTGCGGTGCAGGCGAATTGGGCGGGACTGAGAAATTCTTTTACCTCGAAAGTTCCGGTTTTAAGACGATATGCCGCGCCGGAATCGACTTTC
>JAABUN010001139.1_pt1 | contig 62421 bp, 52 predicted proteins | sample 5559311 | NCBI WGS metagenome assembly JAABUN01 (sample SAMN10711877, study PRJNA513370) | rock metagenome | isolation source: Antarctica rocks | place: Antarctica: Victoria Land, Siegfried Peak sud
CTTCGAGGCGGTCATCGACGCGGTCGGGCGGGCCTTGGCGGCCGTCACTCCGGCCGACGCCCGGGGCTTCTATCGCGCCGCTGGCTACCCAGTCTGACCGTCAGAACTTATGCTGCACGCTCTAGCGCGTGAGCGGCGGAGGACGGAGGAAACGATGGCGAGGGGACGAGATGGGACCGTGGCGACGATCGCACCAGATGACGTGCGGCCGTTGACCGTGGCGGTTGGCGGCACCGGTCGCGATGCGGCGCCGACGATCGGGGAGCGCATCATACGGGCACGGCTGGCGCGCCGCATGACACAGGAGATGCTGGCGGGGGAGATCGGGTGCGATCGATCGGCGATCGCCCGCTGGGAAGCGGGCAGCCGGATGCCGCGACTCAGCCATCTGCTGACGCTCTCCCGCGTGTTGCGCTGTGCCCCGGCGGCGCTGCTGCCCGATGGAGTCTCCAGGGAGGAGGAAGCTGCCGGACCACGGGTCGCCCGGTCCCAGCGAACGGTTTCTCGGCCATCTCTCCCCGAGAATCGTGGCGCGGGAGTGACCGCCGGTGTCGTTCGCCGGGAGCACGGTCGCGAGGAGATCGTCTAGATGGCGCAGCTGACCGACGTGGAGATTGGGGGCGCCGGCTACATGCTGGCGCCGGGCAGCTTTCGGCGGATGCAGGAAGGGCTGGCCGAGGGGCGACCGGGCCGGGTGATGCAGAAGGACTTCTTCGCCGGGAGCCGGCGGGCGGTGCAGCTGGAGCGGGACCGGGGCTTCGATGGGCTCGGGACTGGTCCGGCATTCCAGGGGCAGGGGGTGGAGCCGTGGCCGGCAATCGCCTCCTTCACCGAGGCGTCGCTGAACAGCATACCTAGCACAAGTGTTCGGGCTTACGCGGCGACGGCGAACGGCGCCGTCTACATCGGCGTGGGTCGGTATCTGTACCGGACGCCGGTGATCGGATCGGGGGCGTGGGGGGCGCTGGCGCAGGTGGCGGACCTGGGGGTCGGCGTCGTCATTACCGGGCTGGCTGGCTACCGCAACCATATTGCGATTGCGACGGGTGAGGCCTCGGCGATCAAGCGCTACGACACGGGGACGTCGGCGGTGTCGGTGATCCTGGCCGGTGAGAACGGCTTCGACGTGGTGAGCTACGGCGGCGGCATTCTGTACGGGAGTGCGGCGGCGAGCGGCGGCACCTTCCGGCTCGGGTCAACGATCCGCAAGTTCGACGGCACGACCGTTGTGCGCGCGTGGGAGCTGGATAGTGAGATCGTGCGGGTGGCGCTGCACGCCGGCGAGGTCATCATAGCGACGCGGACAAGCCTCTATCTGTTCAATGGGGTCTCCGACCCTGGGGCGACCGGGACGCCGCCGAGCTGGTCAACGAATCCGCGGGCGCTGTTCAGTCACGGTCTCTGGGTGGGGCCGCAGGACTTCACGTTCCTGCTCTCCTACGGCGGGAAGCTCTATACCTGGCTGGCTAACGGGGTCATGGAGTACGACGGCTCGCAGGCCAAAGATCGGTGGCGCGCTGTCGGACCAGAGGGGTCGAGCTGCCTCGGGGCGTGCGTGTCGGGTGGCTTTCTGTGGGTGGCGATTCTCTCGCGCTCGGGACGGTTGGAGCTGTGGGGGTGCGATGGTTCGGGGTGGTGGCGCGCGTTCAACGACGACCCGGCGACGGTGAACCATGTCTGGCCGATTGCCGTGTCTGGTGCGGCTGATCGAGACGTGTTGTGCTGGCGGGCGGGCTCGCTCACCTATGACCTGCTGCGGGCCTACCCGCGCTCGGCGAGCCTCGGGAGCTATGCGACCTCTGGCGAGTTTGTCTCATCACTTTTTGATGGGGGGCAACGGGACAAGCCGAAAGCCTGGCGCAAGATCGGGGCGGTGTTTGCCTCTCCTGAGGGTCGCGGCAACACGGCATCCGTGGATAGTGTCACCGTCGCTGTGGATTATTCGCTCGATGGCGGGGCGACCTGGACGCAGGCGGCGACGCTGAGCAGCACGGCGGCGGCGCTGAGGATCCGCGAGCTCGACGCGGAGCTGAGCGCCGACCAGGTGAGCCGGTGGGTGCAGCTGCGGGTGCGGTGGAGCAGCGTGCTTGATTGGGCGCCGGTGCTGGTGGGGGTGTGGGCGGAGTTCGAGCTGTTCGACACGCCGACCCGTCGCCAGAAGTGGGCGTTCAAGGTGATCGCGCAGGACGGGCAGGTACGTCGAGATGGCGGGGTGCAGAGCCGCACCGGGCGCCAGCTCGGCAGCGATCTGTGGGCGGCGTGGCGAGCGGGGGCGACGGTGAGCTATCGGGACCTGGACTACGACGCCGACCCGACGCAGCGGAGTGTGCGGATCGTCGGGATCTCCGAGTCCATCGATCGGCCGGCGGATGCGGGGTCGTGGGGAGATTCGGTGCTCGATCTGGTGCTGGTGGAGGTGTGACCCAGGCAAGCGGGCGTCGAACCCCCCCGGCGTAGCGTGGCACACAGTCAGCGTTATTGTGGACCAGATGCGACTCACTGGTGGCGAGCGCAACAGGTCGGTCTGATTTCAGGTGACCCCACAAGGGGTCAGGGAGCACATGATGGTTTCAGGGAATGTAGGCGACGTCCGGGCTGATCGGGTCGCTCGAGTGCCCGTGCGGAGCGAGATGGACGAGACCAAGGCGTCATTGCAGACGACCGAGCTATGGATTTTCGTTGCGTCGGAGATCGCCGTGCTGGTCGCGACCCAGCAGCTCGACAACATGGACGGCTGGGACGGATGGCGACTGGTTACCGCGCTCGCGATCGGGTACATGGTGAGCCGTGGCCTGGCCAAGGCCGGCCGCCGTCACTCGGACGACTCCTAACCGCTACGACGCCGGCTATTGCCAGCCACGTGCTCGCCGGCGTCCGCCTTGAAGCTGGCCTGTCCAGGGAAGCTGCTGATCGATAAGACCGCCACCTATGCTGGTCGACCAGCCGACGATGCCGCCGGTCGCGACGGTCGTTCCGCGCGCTCATCCCTGCCTGGCTGCTGACCGGGTCGTCGATCACACCGGCTCCGGTCGCCCCGGCGGCCTCGCCGGTTCCTCTCGGTCGTCGTGCTCCCCGCGACCCCGTCATCCGCGTGCACCTCGTGTGGCACGGTCCCATGCGTTACCTCTGCAGCAGCGCGAGGCACACGAACGCGCTCCACGTGTCAGCCTCGCAACTCCTGTGGCCGGGGCAACTGGGCGGCACCCGATCCTCCCAGGGCGTTGTGCACGCACGTCCTCACACCGCTCCCCTCCGCACCCGTTGAGAACACGTGCTGTCCATTCCCTCGCCTTATCCCGACCGACGACACCAGCCGGCCCTCAGGAACCACATCGAAATGATCGAGGAGACGACGATGGTGACAGGATCACGTTCCGCTGTCCCCGGTCGCGTGCTGATCGCGACCCAGGCGCTCGCTCACGGCAACCGGCCGGGCGACAAGCTGCTCGCGCGCGAGTGGATCACCTGGCATGAGACCGCCAACCCGACCCCCGGTGCGAACGCCCGGATGCATCGCGACTTCGTCGATGGCGGCGGCGGTCCCGAGCGGGTCTCGTTCCACTTCGCGGTCGACGACAACGAGTGGGTCCAGATTCTGCCGCTTGATGAGGTGGCCTGGCATGCCGGCGATGGCTGCGATGACCCCGGTGATACTGGCTGCTTCCGCTCCATCGCCATCGAGACCTGCGTCAATGCCGATGGCGACTGGAACCGCACCAAACAGCATCTGGTCGGTCTGACGGCGATGCTGATCGTCACGCCGGAGCTCTTTGCCGGTGGACGCGGCGCGACCTTCTCGACCGCCCGGATCGCTCCCCATGCCCGATGGATGCGGAAACGGTGTCCGCGGCGCATCCTCGACGAAGGGAGCTTCGACCCCCTGGTGGCGTCGGTGGCCGGCTTGATCGGCGGTTTCACCCCCGCTCCTGGCGCGACGCCAGGCGCGCCGTTGCCAGCGTTCCCCGCCATCGGTCGCGCCGACCTTGCGTACTGGTTCGGTGGCCGGGTACCGGGCTACCGCTATGACGAGTCCGCCACCGGGCTGCTCTCGGCGCTGTGGCGCGATGAGGGGCTGCGAACGGGGGTCTGGCCGGAGTTGACTGCGGTCGAGACCCGGTCGGGCGGCGGGCGACTCTTCACCTTTACAAACGGTCGTCGGGCTCTGCAGGTGGCGGGCACGTCGCCGCGCTGGGTCAAGGGATAGCGGGACGGCGCCGTCGTCTCGCATTCCACGCGGAAGGGAAGGATCGCTGCCCGGTGCCGGCGGCGAGGGGCATCCATGACCACGATGAGACGGCATGAAGGAGAGGGATGAAGGATGGGAATCGATGAGACAACCGCGCTCTGGTCGGCGATTGTCGGCTTCGTCGTACCGCTGGCGATCGCGACGATCAACCAGTCGAGCTGGCAGCCTCGGACCAGGGGCGGCGTCGCGTTTGCGATCTGCCTGCTCGCGGCAACCGGCACGGTCTACTTCAACGGCGATCTCGATCAGATCGACGATCTGGCGGTTGCGTTCCTGATCGTCTTCGGCACGGCCATCTCTACCTACCACCAGTTCTGGAAACCGACCACGATCGCCCCCACGGTCGAGCGGGCCACCGACATGGCAGGCAAGGGTATTCGGGGTCTCACCGGGACCGAACATCGGTTCTGAGCGTCGAACGCCGGTGGACACGCATCGCCGCGGCATCAGCGGGGCAACGAAGACGGACAGGCCGGAAACCATATCCGGCAGCCGTTCGTCGCACGCCAGGCAACGGGCAGCCATCCTTGCTCCGCGAAGGCGTGCTGCCACCATGGCAACTGGCGGCTCGCCGGTGTCGTGCCTGTCGTCCACTGAACCGGGGTGGGCCGATCGCGTACGATGTGGCATCCGGTGACGGGGGTGCGTCTGCCGCAGGTGGGAGATGAGTGAGGAGCGGATGCGACGACACTCGTACGGGCGACTGGTCATCGTCGTTCTTGTTCTCCTCGGTATCACCGCCGGGGGGGCGGGGATCGCTCGCCTCGGGAGCGCGATGCCCCGCTGTCCGGGACGGCAGGCCGCGGTCGTCCTCGATCCAGGGCATGGTGGGACCGACTCCGGGGCGATCAACGACGCGGCCGGGCTGGTCGAGCGCGATCTCGTCCTCCCGATCGCCCGGCGGGCCGCGGCGCTGCTGCGGGCGGACGGTTATGGCGTCGTCCTTACCCGCGGCGACGACGCGACGACCCTTGGCAACAGCGAGCGGGGACGGATGGCCAACGCCTGCGGGGCGTTGGTCTACGTCTCGATCCATCTCAACAGCGTCGACGATCCCGCGCCCAACTATGTCAAGACCCTCTGGGGCATCGAGGCGAAAGACCGGGCCTTCGCCGAGGTGATGCAAATCGCCCTGGTGAACACGCTGGCACCCGGCAGCGACCTCACCGACAGCGGCATCGAGCAGTTCGAGAACGGTGGGCTGCTCCGGGCTCGGATGGCCGCCGTGCTGGTGGAGCCGCTCTTCCTCTCCAATCCCGACGAGGCGACCCGGCTGGCGACGGGGAGACGGGGCGAAGAGATCGCCCTGGCGGTGACGCGGGGCGTCGAGGCGTGGTTTGGACGCACCGGTGGTTCGTCTCGACCCGTCGCCCGGAACACGACCGGCCCGCTGCATGCGGGCGATCCCCTGCTTGGCTCGGCGCGGGGCTCGGCGGCTGGGATGGCGAGCGTTGCCGAAGCGCGCGGCGCCCAGCACCTGCCCGAGGTGCGCCGCTACATCGCCGAGGTCTACCGCCTGGCGCCGATCGTCGGTCTCGACCCGGCGATTGTGGTCGCGCAGTCGGCGCACGAGACCGGATTCTGGCGCTCCGCCGCCTGGGTCGACCATCTCAATCCCTCCGGCATCGGGGTCACCGGAGAGAACGTGGTATCGCCCGACTGGTCGAATGGCGCCGATGCGGCACGGGCCCAGATCGTCCATCTCTATCTCTACGCGGCCGGTCAAATTCCACCCGGTCACCCCCTCGCCCCCTACGTCGCGCTCGACCCACGCTATCAGGCGGCGGTGGCGGCGGGGCGTGCAGGCGTCGCCACGACGGTCACCGACCTGGCAGGGCGGTGGGCGGCCGACGCCGCCTACGCCGAGGGGATCGCGCGCGCCGGGAGCGACCTGCTCTCCCAACCGTGAGCGCGTTCGCGCCGAGAAGTCCGCGAGGGACCGCGGTAGCGCGAACGTCAGCGATGCGGGTGTACCATGGGCACGGCGTCCCGGTCGGCCGGCGCGCCACTCGCTCGCCGCCCGGCGCCAGGTTATCCCGTGATGATGTACGACCGTGACATCCGTGACCGCCTCCCGCTCCCAATCGTCCCCGCCATCCATCCGGGCGCGGTCGATGTGGTGGTCGAGCCGGTGCGACCCCGCGACGTACGCGCGATTGCACGCCTCCAACGACAGGCATTTCGGCCGGTGCTCGCCTATGGCTTCACGACCCTGGTCCTGCTCTGGCTGCTGCCGGGCGTCCGGTTTGTCGTCGCTCGACGAGGAGATCAGGTCGTCGGCTGCGCGATCGGCGATCGTGACGGCGATGACAGCCGGGTGATCAACCTGGCGGTCGACCCCGCCGCCCGCCGCCAGGGGGTGGGGACGGCGCTGCTGCGCGCCCTGGAGGAGGCGCTGCCGCATGGGAATCTGCTGTTGATGGTCGAAGCCGAGAACACCGGCGCGCAGGCCCTCTATCGTCAGGAGGGGTATCTGCCGGTCGGGACCGCCAACGATTACTACGGCCCGGGTCGCAACGGCATCTGGATGCAGAAGAGTCGCGGGCCACAGACCCGCTCAGCGCTGCGGATCTGAAGGGACGATGCCGCACCCCGCAGGACGACCCGGCTGCCGTCGCCCCGCTGACCGATACAGGGCAGCCAACGACGCACCAGACCAGTCATGCCCTGCCGGCATCCCCACTTACGCCAGGATCATGGCGGCGATGAGGCAGGCGGTCGCCAGAAGCAGATTGAGCCTGGCGGCCAGTCGCAGGCGCCCCCGGAAGGCCGGGTCGGCCCGACCCGTGGCATCGGTGGCCAGAAAGGCGAGCATCCCCAGCGCAATCGCCATCACCGCCAGCCCCGCCGCGGGATCGTAGAGGAGCGCCAGAAAGGGAGCAGCCAGCATCGCGGCACTCAAGAAGCATCCGGCGAGTCTGGCCCGGGATGCGATCAGCGTCGCCAGTGCCGCCCCGCGCTTCCGGTCTCCTTCCACCACGGGCCAGGGCCTCCTCAACGCTCCGTTCTTCCCCCGGGACGACGACTGGTCGGATGGTAGGATAGGGGCGGTGCCACTGCCGAAGCGAGGTCGTCCATGTTCTGCACCGCATGTGCTGCCTTCACGCCCGCTCCCGCTCCTTACTGCGGAGCCTGTGGTCGTGCCGCGGACGGAGCCGTCACCCGGTGGGACCGTCGCCAGAGCGTGCCCGCACGGTCCCGGCGATACCGGCTGATGCGCCTCCTCTACATCGTGCCGCTGCTTGCCCTGCTCGCCGGTGGGGCTGTCGGTGCCGAGCGCTATCGAGCCGATCGGGCGGACCTGGCGCGATGGTACGAGCGGGGCATCACCGCGGGGGCCGCTGGCGCCTACCCCGAGGCGATCGACGCGTTTACGGCCGCCGAAGGGTATCGCGATGCCGACGCCCGCCACGCCGCCGCGACCGCGGCATTGGCTCCGTACCACCTCGCCTATCTCGACGGTCTCGCCGCCCTCGACGCCGGGCGCTTCGATGAGGCGATCGCGTCGCTGCTCCTTGTTGCCAGTGATCTTCCCGGGTATCGCGATGCCGCCGAGTCGCTGGCGGCGGCCCGGCTTGGCCGCCTCACGGCACTCCACCGTGAGGCCGATGGGGCGGAGGCGCGACGCGACTGGCTCGCGGCCGAGCGAGCATTGGGACTGCTGGCCGCCGCCGACCCTGACGACGCGGTAATCGCCACGCGCCTGGCCGCACTCCAACGCGCCCACGCGCCGATCGTCTTCACACGCGATCATGCGCTCTATCTGGCCGGACCCGACCTGAGCGACGAGCAACTGGTCTCCAATGAGGTGCCGGCGGCATGGCCCGTCTGGAGTCCCGACCGCACGAAGATCGCCTTGATCTCGCATGACACCGACGATCCCACCGCGGCCACGGCCCTCTACGTCGTCGATGTCGACGGTCGCAACCTCACCCGGCTCGCCGACGAGGTGAATGACTACCCGGTTCCAAGCTGGAGTCCGGATGGCACCCGGCTCGCCTATACGACCGTCGCCGGCTGGAACGGCGCGCGGAAACGGGGCTCGATCGGCGTTCGGGTCGTCGACGTGACCACCCGAATCACCATGGACCCGACCGGCGGCCGATTCGCCATCGCGATCAATCCGGTCTGGTCTCCCACGGGTGACCGCCTCGCCTTCATCACCAAGACGCGCGATCTCGGCGCCGGGATCATGGAGAGCGCGGGGGATGTCTACATCGCGACCCTCGCCACCGGTGAGCTGACCAACCTGAGCCAGGACCGGCTGCCGGAAGCCTGGACCGTCGCCTGGTCGCCGAGTGACGAACGATTGCTGGTCTACTCGTTCCGTCCACAGACCTGGTACGAGCCGGCCCACACCGGCCTCTCCGAGCTGCACACGCTGACCGGGGCGGTCTCGCCGATCGCTCACGGCGAACAGCCCGTCTCGGCGCCGGTGTGGTCCCCCGATGGGAGCCGCTATGCCTTCGTCGAGGGGACATCCGTCGTCCACATCCGGTCCCGCGGCCTCGGGGAGATCTGGATCAATGTCGCCAACCCGATCTCAACCTTCGTTTCCTGGTCGCCGGATGGCTCGGCGCTGCTGGCGGCCGCCCGTGATCCCAAGGAACCGTCCACTCTAATCCCGCTCGACGACGGCCCAGGCGACCAGGTTCTGGTGCCGTTGATCTACGACACCGATTACCCAAGCATGGGGCCGCCTCAGTGGAGCCCGCTCCATCCGCTCCTCCCACCCGGCGCACCGACGATCGATGGGACGGCCCTGGACACGCCCACCGGCGAGCGGCAACCAGTCGTGGGAAGCGACGGATGACGGACGACCGCGCATTGATTCCGACGCCACCGGGGCGGGAGTGGGACGCGGCGACCTATCATCGCGTCTCCGATCCCCACGTCAGTTGGGGACAGCGCGTCCTCGACCGGCTCGCGTTGCGGGGTGACGAGACGGTGCTGGACGCGGGCTGCGGCAGCGGTCGTCTGACTGCCCTGCTGCTCGAACGCTTGCCGCACGGCCATGTCATCGCGGCCGACGCATCCACCAACATGCTCCGCGCCGCGGCGGAGTCCCTTGAGCCGCGGTTCGGCGAGCGGGTGACCTATCTCCAGACCGACCTGCAAACCCTCATCCTTCCGACCCCGGTCGACGCGATCTTCAGCACCGCGACCTTCCACTGGATCCCCGACCACCCACGGCTCTTTCGTCATCTCCTCGCGGCGCTCGTCCCGGGCGGTCGACTGGTCGCGCAATGCGGTGGCGGACCCAATCTCGCTCGTCTGCGCGATCGGATGGCGCCCTTGATGGCATCGCCACCCTTTGCGCCGTTCTTTGCCGTCTGGGATGGACCGTGGACCTTTGCCGATGATGTAACCACCGCCACACGCCTCCGCGATGCCGGCTTTGTCGAGGTGGAGACGGACCTTGAGCCCGCCCCGACGGTCCATGCGGACGCCCCCGCCCACCGCACCTTTCTCACTTCCGTCGTGCTGGGCTCACACCTCGCCCGTCTGCCAGACGACGCCACCCGGCAAGCCTTCGTCGACGCCCTGGTCGCCAGCGCCGCCACCGACGCCCCGCCCTTCACCCTTGACTACTGGCGCCTCAACCTCAGCGCCCGCTGTCCGGCGTGAGCGGTGAGTTGACGGTCGTGCCCCTGGGATACCGTGTCCAAGTTGCCCGTGATGCCCTGCACGTCACCAGGGGGATCGGCATGATGCAAAATGTCGCTCATCATCATGTTTTTGTTGACTGAGAGCATCGTCGATGTCGTTCGCTGGATCCCATGCACATGGGCAGATAGAACGTGAATCCGTGGTTGATACGACCAGTGTGGTTGTCATGTAGGAGCGAAGGAGTTTGTGTCGGACGAGTCCTATATCATCCGCCTCGATCCTCTTGATCCGGAAGGAGACCGTTTACGAATGCGGATCGTAACGGCGTCGGGGAACGTGGAGTTCTTTTGCGGTTCAGTTCGAGGCGCGTGTCGGCGACCGTCACCTCGCGGTCGTGCGCTATGACTCAAGCCATGGCCAGGCCCATCGCGACCTTCTTGACTGGAGCGGTCATAATGTAGAGGAGCGTTGGCTCTCGGCCATGACGCACCAGGAGGCGCTCAACTTCGCCCTGTGGGATCTGAAGACCGGATGGCGCAGGTATCGGGCGGAGTTCATTCGCCGAGAGGGCATGACCTGATGACGAGACGACAGAAAAACAGGCTCGACGCTCGGGCCGACCTTGCACCGGACGCAGCAGATCGTATCGATACGAATATCGAGGGCGCGGTCGATTTTCTGGAAGCGATCATCGCCGATCCAGATCTCGTGAATCACATCCCCATTGGCGCCGAGATCATCCTCGATCACCGCGACGATCCAAACCTGACGCAGGCGAACCGCCAGCTAGAAGCGGTGGCGCAGCGTGCGGGCTCTGCCACCTATACGCATCGTGTTGGAACGCGCTCGTCCGCGATCTCCGATCGCGGGAAGCGCACCGCCTGATGTCATCTCCTCCAGGCTTCCCTTAGCGCTCCCTTCTCTTGACATGGGTTAGGCGCCACGCTCTGGTGGATCGGAGCGGTCGGCGCATCCATCCACCGGCGCCTAGCGCGCGCCAACGATCGCATGAGTTGACAGCCGGCGAACCATTCCACCGGCCGTCATCGTGTCCTGAGGTTCTCCAGGCACGACACGTGGTCCCGGTCATGCCGAGGGGGATCGTCGCGCCCGCTCACGCGTGTCGTTGGTCGTTTGCTACGATGGAGATCGATGCGATCGGTCGCGGACTCACACCGCGATGGGGGCAGCGATGTTCTGCACCGCCTGCGCCACGTTCAACCCCACCTCCGTCCGCTGCACCGGCTGCGGCGCGGGTCTTCGCGCAGGTGACACCGATGATCGCCGGGCGCAGGAGACGAGGAACCGGCGCGCCCGCGCCACGGTTCCGTGGACGCCGTTGGGACTCCGGGTCGCGCTCCGCGTCGCGCTCTATGGGTTGCCGCTTGCGGTGCTGCTGGTGCTCGGTGCCCTGTATGCGCGCGCCACCTGGTGGGAGCCGGCGAACTGGTACCGGCGGGCAGAGGCCGCGGTCAGCGCCGGGCGCTACCCGGAAGCGATCGATGCCTTCGCCGCGGCGGGCGATTACCGGGATGCCGTCGCGCGCCGCGAGACCGTTGTCGCGGCGTTCGCCGATCAGATGGCCACGGTCAACACGGCAGCGCTCGCGCTGGCCGACGGCCGCCATGATGAGGCGATCACCCTGCTGACACCGGTGGTGCACGCGTTGCCCGCCTATGAGGAGGCCGCCGGTCTGCTCCGCAAGGCGCGGTCCGCCCGCGCGGACGACCTCGCCATCCAGGCCGAAGCGGCTGAAACCCGGGGTGACTGGCTCGCCGCCGAGCAATCGCTGGCCGATCTCGCCGCATCCGACCCCGACGATGCCACCCTGGCTGCCCGGCTCGCGACGCTGCGACGGACACATGCGCCGATCGTTCTCGCGTCCGGCGGCGTCCTCTCGCTCGTTGGCCCGGATGGCACGATTGGGCGAACCGTGACCGATACGATTGCGGCCTCGTGGCCGGCATGGAGCCCCGACCGCACCCGGATCGCCTTCGCCTCCGACGACGACACGATTGGTGGTCACGGTATCGGCGTCTACGTCGTCAACGTCGACGGCACCGGTCTACGGCGTCTGGGCGGCGACCTTCGACCCTTCACCGGTCCGGTCTGGAGCCCCGATGGGACGCGGCTCGCCTATGCGACCGAGACGACCTTCTCGCAACCGGGAATCTCGATCACCGATCGAACGATCCGCGTCATGGATGTTGCCTCTGGCGCCGAGACCGATCTGACCTCGACGAAGGTCCCCGATGCGTTCTACCCATCCTGGTCACCGAGCGGCGACCGGATCGCCTTCGTCAGCCGGCGCGTCGACGGGCTGCCGAGCTTCGACTCGCCACCCGCCCCAGGAACGACCCTCTCGGCTGACGGGGTCTATGTCGTCACCCTTGCCACCGGCGAGATTCGCGAGGTGACCGGCGGCGAGATTACCTCGCCATGGCGGGTTGCCTGGTCGCCAGTCAACGACCGGCTGCTCGTCTACACCCGTGACCCGGGCAAGTCGTTTGATCGCGATCGGGCTCGGCTCTATCTGCTCGACCCCAACTCCGGTGTCTTCTCCCAGGTTGAGACCGGCGATGCCCGGATCTCGATGCCGGTCTGGTCGCCGGATGGCACAGCTTTCGCCTACGCCGAGGAGGACGCGACGGTTCGCGTTCGTGGCGTCGTCACCGGCTCGCGCGACCTGCAGATTCCCCTCAGCGGCCCCATCTCGCAGTTCTTGAGCTGGTCACCCGATGGCCACGCACTGCTCGCCGCCGCCGACGGAGAGGGTGCTCCATCGTTCATCATCCCGCTCGACGACGCCACGACCCCGCCGGCCCCGGCGCCGATCCAGCTCGCCTACGATACCGATCGCCGCCTCACCGGCTCGCCGCAATGGGGTCCGTCGCGCATTCTCCCAGCACCGGGCCTGTCCACCATCTCCGGCACCGCCCGCGATCCCGGACCACCGTGAGGGACACGGGTTACTCCGCCCCGGTCCGCCCCTGAGCCGCGCCTGACGCGGACAGGGCGGCGATCTCATCCGCCGAATACCCAGCCTCGGCAAGCAGCTCGGCGGTGTGCTCGCCCAACAGGGGCGGTGGCCGGTGGATCGACAGCGGCGTCCCCTGGAAATGATACGGAAATCCCGTAACCGATAGGGGGCCCAGGGTCGGGTGGGTCACCGTTTGAACCAGGTCCTGCTCGCGAATCTGTGGATCGGTCATCACCTGGGAGATGTCCTGGATCGGTCCGCATGGAACCGCCGCGGCATCGAGGCGACGGACGATCTCATCAGTCGCAAGGCGCGCCAGGACCGGCTCGATCGCGTCGTAGAGCGCGCGCAGGTTGGTGATTCGACCGGCGTTGTCAGCAAAGCGCGGATCGGTGCTCGCCTCGGTCATGCCGAGTGCGGCGCAGCATCGTTGCCAGATCGCATCATTGCCGACCGCGAGGTTGACGTAGCCATCGGCGGTCCGGAAGGTATCGTAGGGGGCGACGATCGGGTGAGCGTTGCCAAGCGGCTCAGGGATCTGCCCGGTGGCGAAGTGGATTCCCGCCTGATAGGTGAGCATCGCAACCTGTCCGCCGAGCATTGTCGTATCGACGTATTGTCCCTGCCCGGTTCGCTCCAGGGAGAAGAGGGCGCCGACGATGGCAAAGGCGGCAAACATGCCGGCCCCGATGTCGGCGATCGGGATGCCGAGCTTCGTCGGAGGACCACCGACCGGACCGGTGATGCTCATCATCCCGCTCATTCCCTGGACAATCAGGTCGTAGGCGGTCCGCTCGCGGGAAGGACCGGTCTGACCGAAGCCGGAGATCGAGGCGTAGATGATCTCCGGGACGCGCTCGCGAGTAGCGGCATAGCCGACCCCGAGCCGGTCGGCAGTCCCCGGCGAGAAGTTTTCCACAACGACATCAGCGCCCTCAACCAATCGCCAAAAGGCCGCTCGTCCCGCCTCCTGCCGCAGGTCGAGCGCGATCGACCGTTTGTTCCGGTTGACCGAGAGGAAGTACGCCGACTCCCCCCCCTGAAAGGGAGGCCCCCACGACCGGGTGTCATCCCCTTTTCCGGGAAGCTCGATCTTGAGGATGTCGGCGCCGAGATCGCCAAGCATCATCGTGCAGTAGGGACCGGTCATCACCCGGGTGAGGTCGACCACGCGCACCCCCGTCAGGGGACCGGTGGCGGCTGTCGCCCGTTCCCTGTCGCGGCGGTTCTCTGGCCCGGCTGACATTCGACGCCTCCCTCTCAACCACCCGCTCGTCTCCCGGTGACGGCGCGCGATTCTAGCACCGCACCCTATATTGACACTATGACGTTCTACTGTTATACATGGGCTATGGAACGCTCCAAGCACCGTCCCGACAGCACCAAGCCCGCGAGTGGACGTCCTGGCCAGGGCGAGACTGGCTCGCGACGCTACAGCTTGCCGGAGCTCACCCGCGCCGCCGAGGTTTCGACGCGGACCATTCGCTACTACATCAGCGAAGGGTTGCTGCCACCCCCAACCGGCGCCGGGCCGGGCAGCCACTACACGGACGCGCATCTCGACCGGCTGCGGTTGATCGGGCAGCTCAAGACCGAGTACCTGCCGCTGCGGGAGATCCGCCGCCGGTTGGACAGTCTAGGGGACGACGCTGTGCGAGCTCTGCTCGCCCGCCCGGCCGCCCCACCTGGACGGGACTCGGCGGTCGACTACGTCGGGCGGCTGCTCCGGTCACAGCAAGCGCCGGCGACTCCCGACCCTCCGCCCCGGGTCAGGCTTGAAGAGACCATCGTTCCGAGTGCCGCCCTCAACGCCGCACCCGGTGTCGCGGAAACACCACCTCCAGGGTCTTACCCGATGCTCGGTCGGGTCTATCCGGCGGCAGCGGTCGATCTCCCGCCGGAGACGGAGCCCGAGGAGGATGCGGAGGTCGCCGACCCGGGGACCTGGCGCCGGGTGCCGCTTGGCGACGATGCCGAGCTGCTGATCCGGGAGTCGACCTACCGGCGGAGGCGCGACCGGGTCGAATGGCTGATTGCCTGGGCGCGCCGGGTCTTCGGCTAACGCGTCACCAGCTTCACCCCGGAGCCCCCTGGCTCGTCGCCCGTGGCCGATAGGTCGTGCCACGGCTCGCCATAGCGATCGTCACCGTCGCCGGGAACCGCGTCGCAGGTCCACCCCGGAGGCCCGAGCGGCCTCACCGGTCGTCGTAATCGTCTCGTCATGAGAAAGCATGCCGGCTCCCGGCCGGCAGGAGAGGAACCGTGATGTCTCAACTATCTGGCAACCCGGAGCCGGACGCGTCGTCAGGGCTCGATGTCGAGGTGCGATGGGAGAAACCGGTCGTGGCCGCCGGGGGCGGCGACGCCACGTTATCGATCCAGCTGCGGGGGCGGGAGGCGAGTGCCCGCGGCGGACGGCGTGCCCCGATCGACGTCGCCTTTATCGTCGATCGCTCAGGGTCGATGGCCGGCGAGAAGCTGGCGCTGATTAAGGAAGCGGTCAACGTCGCGGCCGGCCATCTGCGCGATGCGGACCAGGCCGCCCTCGTGGTCTACGACAATGCCGTCGACACCCTCCATCCGCTGCAACCGGCGACGCCCCGCGCCAAGACGGCGCTGCGACTGGCGCTGCATGGGGTCGACACGGGCGGGTCGACCGACCTCAGCTCCGGCTGGCTGACCGGCTGCGGCGAGCTTGGTCGCGCCATCGACCCATCAGCCGAGACGGCTGACAGTCCGCCGGTACGGATTCGCCGGGCGCTCCTCCTCACCGATGGGCTCGCCAACGGCGGCATCACCGATCCGGGGGAGCTCGCGACCCATGCCGGCGAGCTGCGCAAACGAGGCATCAGCACGACCACCCTTGGGGTCGGACTAGACTTCGACGAGGTGATGCTGAGCGGGATGGCCGAGGCCGGCGGCGGCAACTTTCAGTTCATCGGTGCGCCGGATCAGTTGAAGGGGTTCTTTGAACGCGAGTTGCGCGAATTACTGACGATCGCCGCCGCCGGTCTGACGCTGGCCCTAACTCTTCCCCACGGCGTCCGGGCGAGCCTGGTCAATGCCTTACCGGCCGAGCGTCGCGGCAAGCGGATCGAGGTCGGGACCGGCGACCTTCCCGCCGGAGACGAGCTCGATCTCGTCTTCGCGCTCCGGGTAGCCCCCGGGGTCGTCGGCACCTCCCATCAGATCGGGCTCGATCTGGCCTGGTCCGACCCGGCGGCCGACGCTCGCCGCACGCGGTCGGTCGATGTCCCGGTGCTCCTGCTGACCGACGACGCCACCATCCATGGAACGCTGCCGGACGCCACGGTCGTGGAGCGCGCCGCCGTTCAGCGCGCCACCGCTGGACGGCGGGAAGCACTCCGTCTCGATCGGGCAGGTCGTCACGCCGAGTCACGGGCCCGCATGCGGGACGCGGCAGCACTGCTGCAGGCTGCCCCGATGACCGCGCGCATCCGTGAGGATCTCGATCTGACCGAGCGATTCGCCGCCGCGCCAGCCGTGCCCTACGGCGCGTACGAGCGGAAAGCCGCCGCCTTGTACAACGCTCGCCGGACCCGCGGCAAAGCGGACGACCAGGGCGAGGAGCAGGCATGACCCCCTTTCGGTTCGGCATGCAGGCTCGCGCCGGGGCCTCAACCGCGGACTGGCTGGCGACGGCCCGGCAGGCCGAGGAACTGGGCTTCTCGACGCTGCAGCTCTTCGACCACTTCCTGCATGGGGTCGGTCCGATCGCCGCGCTCGCCGCGGCGGCGATGGCCACGCGGACGGTGCGCTTGGGGAGCTTCGTCCTCGCCAACGATTACCGGCATCCGGTGCTGCTGGCGCAAGAAGCCGCCACGATCGATCAGCTTTCGGAGGGGCGGCTGGAGCTTGGGCTCGGCGCCGGGTGGGACCGGGCCGAGTACACAGCGGCCGGGTTGCACTTCGATGCGCCGGGAACGCGCATCGGTCGCCTGGAGGAGGCGATCCAGCTCGTGAAGCGCCTCTGGACCGAGGCGGGCGTCACCACCTCCGGCGGACACTACGCGGTCACCGACCTGACCCTCGCGGTCAAGCCGCTGCAACAACCCCACCCGCCCATCATGATCGGCGGTGGCGGGCAGCGGCTTCTCCAGGTGGCCGGGCGGCATGCCGACATCGTCGGTTTGGCGCCGCAGGCCCTGCCCGATGGCACGCTTGAACCGGCATCGATCGCGGCCGAGGCGACCGCCCGCAAAGTTGAATGGATCCGCGAGGCGGCCGCCTCACGCGACACCACCCCGGAACTGAACGTCTATGTCTACGCCGTCGAGATCACCGACGACGCGCCCGCCGCGGCCGAGCGTCTGGTCGAGGATTTCGACCTCCCGGCGGCCGAGATTCTGACATCGCCGCACGCCCTGATCGGCACGGCCGAGAGCATCGTCGAGACCCTGCAGGAGCGTCGAGAGCGTTACGGCCTCTCCTACATCACCGTCGGCAGCCACCTCGCCGCCACCCTCGCCCCGATCGTCGCTCGCCTCTCCGGGACATAGCGGGCGCCAGGGTACAGCAGCAAGCCTGGGTGCAGCGAGCAGCGCCCCTACCGCGGTCCGTCACGCGGCGGGGTGCCCGATGATCCGGATCGTACCGGAGGTGCCATCACCCGCCAGGAACACGCACCATTGCCGCCCGTAGGGGCGCTGCTGGCTGCGCCCTGGTCCCCACCATGTCGTCGCCTTTGTGTCGGCCCGATGGGTTGCCATTCGTGTGCCAACCGTCCCACCGCGATTGGGCACGAGGGGCGCAGCACGCTACGCCCTTACGAGGGTGGTCGGGTTCAGGCACGAGAGGCGCGGGGACCGCTACAGCTGAAACCGATAGGGGCGCCCGCCACGTCCATCATGGAGACCGCCCATGCGAATCGCCGTCATCTCCGACATCCATGGCAACCTGGTCGCCTTCGAGACCGTACTCAACCACCTCGCCAGCGACGAGATCGATCAGATCGTCTGCCTCGGCGATGTCGCGGCGGGCGCCCCCCAGCCGGCCGGGACGGTAGCGCGCCTGCGGGCGATCGACGGCCCGGTCGTGATGGGCAATGCCGACGCCGAGGTGCTCGACCCGGCATCGACGCCCGCGATCGATCAGACGACCCACCGTGTCAAAGAGATCACCGCCTGGGCGGCGAGCCAGCTTGCGGACGATGAGCTTGCCTATCTCCGCGCCTTTCAACCAACGGTCGAGATCCCGCTGGGCGACGCCGGCCTCCTCGTCGGATGCCACGGCTCGCCACGCTCCTTCGATGACCAGATGCTGCCGACGACGTCCACCGGCGATCTCGACGCCATGCTGGAGGGCATCCCCGCGACAACCACGATCGTTGCCAGCGGACACACCCATCAGCAGGGTCTGCGCCGCTATCGGGGTCTGCTGCTGCTCAATCCCGGCAGCGTTGGTCTCCCATTTCATCCCGTGCCGCCGTCGGAACCGATTGTCAATCCGGCGTGGGCCGAGTATGCGATCGTCACCGCGGGCGACGGGGCGCTGTCGATCGACCTGCGACGGGGCGCTGTCGATCGACCTGCGACGGGGCGCTGTCGATCGACCTGCGCCGGGTCCCGATCGACCTCGACGCCCTGATCCAGGCGGCCCGCGGCAGTGACATGCCCCACATCGGCTGGTGGATCGGCGACTGGCGGCGCTGACGAGATGCACGCGCGACTTCGCCGGATCCAACCGCCACGCCGCGATTGGGGGCCAGGGCGCGGCAAGCAGCGTCCCAATCGGGGGGTCGGGGTCAGGATGGCGAGGCGGAGGGATCGCCACGGATCAGACAAGCCGCCGCTTTGCGGGGATCACTGCCTGGGCGGCGAGCCAACCGGCTGGCGATGATCCTGCCGGTCTACCGCGGCGTGAAAATCGGCGCCGCCGCGATCAGCTCGATACTCCGCGAATCATGGCGACCGACGCCGAGGATCGCCAGCGATGCCAGACCGCTCAGCCCCGCCAGGGTCCAGAAGACCATCGAGTAGCCACTCCACCAGCCATAGGCGAGACCTGCCCCAACCGGCGCCGCCGCCCGCGCCAGCGTCACGAAGAGCGCCAGGGTGCCCCCAATTGCCCCATAGTGGGCGCGGCCATAGCGATCCCCGATCAGGCTGGCCCGCGCCAGCGTGACCGCCCCCCGTCCCAGGCCGAGCAGGACGACCGCGACAATGACACCGGTTGCTGTCTGCCACCAGAGAAGCAGCATCAGCGCGATTGCCTGCAAGGCGAAGACGACCGAGGTCACCGTCGACTGACGCCAGCGATGGTGAAGCACCGTCACGATCACCCGCGCCGCCACCTGGGACGCCCCGATCAACCCCGTCACCGCGGCCGCGAAACCCGGCGAGAAGCCTCGCCCGGTTAAAAACGGGATCAGGTGGACGCCGACCGCGACCGAGGAGAAGGTACCGAGCGAGAAGGCGAGCGTCAGCCACCAGAACGCCGGGTCGCGGAGTGCCCGCCGCAGCGACACCCCCGCGATGGACGCGTGCGCCTGCTCGGCGAGCGGGACCGCGTTTCCATCCGGCCGCAGCCCGAGGTCCTCCGGGCGACGGCGGAGGAGCAGCGCATGGGGAAGGATCGTCGTGACCGCGAGGATCGCGGCGAGCGCCACCAGCGCCCCCCGCCATCCGAGCCTTCCCACCAGACCGTTGGCGACCGGCAGAAAGATCGTGCTGGCGAACCCCGCAACAAAGGTGAGCAGCAGCAGCGCTTGGTTGCGACGCCGCTCGAACCAGACCGCCACGGTCGTGAAGGCAGGCTCGTAGAGCGTCGCCGCCATCGCCAGACCGAGCCCCGCCCAAATCAGGTAGAGGAGCGCCAGCCGGTCGACCCTCGACCAGGCCACGATCCGCAGCGTCGCCAGGATCGACCCGGTCGTCATCAGCGCCCGCGGACCATGCCGGTCGAGCCAGCGACCGACCGGCACCGCGGCGACGCCCGCCACCAGCAACGCCAGCGAGTACGCCCCGGTCATCGCCGCGGTCGACCACCGGAGCTCGGCTCGCATCGGGTCGAGAAAGACCGAGAAGGCGTAGTAGAGCACACCCCAGGAGACAGTCTCCGTGCCAGCCAGGGCCCCGACCACGACCCAGCCGTAGTAGTGCCGTCGCCAGACCGGTTTCTCAGTCGCTGGTCCGCCCAGAGCGCGTCTCCTCATTGCCCCAAACTGTTCCGCCGGTGGGTCGGCGGGGTTAGCCCCTCAGGAGCAGCAGCCACCCGTCGTGGCGGCGGTGAGCTGGATCACCCGCGGAACGTCCGTCCCGCAGCAGCCGCCACCTTCGGGTGTCTCGGTCAATGCACCACAGCATGCCGTATCCGATGCCTCATCGCGCGCCGCGTCCGCGCCGCAGCAGGCCACCCCGCGTTCGGCGAGGATGCCCGAGGAGCAGACGCCGGTCTCCGGGAGCACCAGCCGGACCGTACGCGCCGCCTCCCAGTCCCCGGCGACCGCGGCGGCCACCGAGCGGACCTGCTCGTAGCCGGTGAGCATCAGGAAGGTCGGCGCGCGGCCGTAGCTCTTCATCCCGACCAGGTAGAGGTCAGGCTCAGGGTGCCGTAGCTCCTCCGCGCCGTGCGGCGGCACCGAGCCGCAGGAGTGGATGTTCGGATCGATCAGGGGGGCAAGCGCGCTGGGACTCTCGACCGACGGATCGAGCGCGAGCCGCAACTCGGCCAGCATCGAGAGATCGGGGCGAAACCCGGTCGCCGCCACGATCTCGTCGACCGGCGACAGCGCCTCGTCCTCGCCCGCGGCCACGATTCCCTCGGCGGTCTCGGTCAGACGGGCCAGCTTGAACCCGGTGACCAACTGTAGGCGCCCCGCCTCCACCAGGCGACGCACCCGCGCGCCAAGCTCGCCGCGGGCCGGCAGGGCATCGTCGATGCCGCCACCGAACAGGTGCTGCAGACGGCTGGCCGGTTTGCGAACCGCCCAGATCACCGCCGTGCCGGGCGCCTCATCCGCCAAGTCGACCAGATCGAGCAGGGCATTGAACGCGGAGTGCCCGCTGCCGATGACCAGCACCCGCTTCCCGGCGTAGCGCTCCCGGTGCACGCCGAGCAGGTCGGGGATGCCGGAGAAGATCCGCGCGGCCAGCGCGCGCTCGCCGATCGCGGGCACACCGGCGGCGCCGGCGGGGTTGGGTCGTCCCGAGGTGCCCGAAGCGTCGACGACCACCTTCGCCAGCACCCTCTCCTCGGTCCCGTCGACGGTGCGGATCGTCAGCAGGAACGGCGCATCCTCACGTCCCTCGGTCGTCATCTTGTCGAAGCCGGCGCGGGCAACCGCCACCACCCGCTGCCCGTACCGGATGCGTGGACGCAACGCCGCGGTCTCTGCCAGCGGCTGGAGGTACCTCTCGACCAGCTCGCGGCCGGTCGGGAACGCCTCCGGGAGAGGCATCGACCAACTGGTCGGTTCCAGCAGGCGGCGAGCGGCCTCGTCGACGACGTAGCGCCACGGCGAGAAGAGCCGGACATGGCCCCAGGCGAGCACGCTCGTGCCCGCGCCCGGCCCGGACTCGAAGACGACCGGCTCCTGCCCGTGCTCGATCAGGTGCGCCGCGGCGGCCAGCCCGACCGGACCGGCGCCGATCACCGCGACCGGCAGGGAACGCTGACGCTCGATTGCCATCTGACATCTCCCTCGTGAATCACCATCGCGGACCATATATCCACGATCTTCGATGAATTGAGGCCGGCCTTGGCCCGAACTGACGCCTGGCTCTGACTATCCGTTCAGGATGCGATGGGCCGCGTCCGGGAACTCGCGGACACAGGCGCGGTTGACACGGTAATACATGAACGTGCCGCGCCGCTCGGCCTCGACGAAACGGGCATCACGCAGGATCCGCAGATGGTGCGAGATCGTCGGTTGGGCCAGAGGAAAGTGATCGACGATGTCGCAGACGCAGATGGCATCCTCCCCCTGCGCCAGCAAGTTCAGGATGCCGATGCGGGTTGGGTCCGCCAGCGCCTTGAACCACTCCGCGTACTCCGCGGCCTGCACCGGCGAGACCGCCGGCGGCGCGGCCGGCGGGCAGCAACGCGCCGTACTCACGCCCGTCCGCGGATCGTCCGGCACCGTCGTCGTCACCAATGCCCTCCTCGCTCGCGAGCATGCTATTCAATTCATCGAAGAATGTCAATATATTCGGGCGATCTGGTTCGATGCTGAGGTCGTCGATCAATCGGCGCTTCCCCTCCGCGAATGAACGTGAGTCAACGTCAGACGGCAGGACACCGGCCGGAAGGCGCTGGCGGACGATGGTGAGGGCCGTCCTGAACGTGTCGCAGGTGGCGTCCCCGGTCTCCCGATGCGTTCGCCGCGTCCATCGGATGCGGGCCCGCTGCCACAGATCGCCGGGGACACCGCCTCCCTCACACCTGACGCATCACGAGCTGGGGCTCGATGCCATGCGGCGGTCACGGTTGTTCCCCGGAGACAGAGCTGCCAGCGATGCGACAACGGGGTTGCTGAGACGACAGGGTAGTGACGAACGACGGCTTCATGCTCTTCTTGACCAGTGCCTGCCGGACAGGGCGCAGGCACACCCACCGGACCGGCGCCTCCTCCCGCCAGACGCTCGTGATTGCATATTGTAATATGTAATTCACACATGTATTGGTTGGTCGCGCCGTCGAGGGGCGCGGACCAGGAGGACACCATGAGCACCCACCGAATTGAGCCGGCGAATGATGACCGCACGACCGGCAGGACCAGAGATCGGCTTGGGAAGCTGACCGAACGGGCGCGGGGGCAAGCGCGGTCGTCGAGCGCCGACCGCTTCGCCTCATTCACCGCCCGGGCACGGACGACGCTCACCTTGGCCCAGGAAGAGGCCCGGCGCCTCGACCATGACTACCTCGGCACCGAGCACCTGCTGCTCGGTCTCCTGCGGGAAGGGGAAGGGATTGCCGCCAGGTCGCTGAGCGCCCTCGGCGTGGAACTGAGCGCGGTCCGGGCCGCGGTCGAACAGACCGTCGGTCGCGGCAACCACTCATCCACCGGGGAGCTGGGCGCGACCCCCCGGCTCAAGCGCGCCCTCAAGCAGGCGGAGGCGGAAGCGCGGACCCTGAAGCACCGCTACGTCGGCACCGAGCACCTGCTGCTCGGTCTCCTCCGGGAGGGGGAAGGGCTGGCGGGTGGCCTCCTGACCTCCCTCGGGGTGTCACTGGAACGGGCCCGTGGCACGGTATTGGCAACCCTCGACAGGCTCGGGCAGGCGCCGGTGGACGGCGCGCCGGGGTCGAGCCATGTCGTGATGTGCCGGGTCGCCGACCGCGACCTCGCGGCCATCGACGCGCTGGTCGAGACCGCCATCCGGACGACCCGTAGCGACGCGGCGGCGTGGTTGATCCGCGCCGGCATCGAGGCAAACGGCACCCTGCTGGCGGCGGTGTCCGAGACGGTGACCGAAATTCGCCGCCTCCGCCAGGTGGCGCAGGCGCAGGCCCAGCAGGCAACGGCGGATCGTGATCGACAGTCCTCTCCATCTGCGACCGGGGATGTCGAGCGATCGTCAACGTCACCCCTGGCGGCTCCCTAGCGGGCTCAACCCGGCCTTCCCCACGCCTCCCTTCACCGGAGCCGTCCGCCACGCGATGGGTCGGCATCCGGCGAGCCCCTCCTCCAACTCCTGGCAATGATCTCGTGGACGCTCCGTCGCTGACGAGCGATCGGGTTGCACAGTTGTGGGTGGCCGTGGACGGCAGCGGTGAGATCGGCGCCGCCGTCGCCCGCCGGCGGATTGCCACGACCGGCAGTCATCGCCGACCGCGCCTCACCAGCTGCGACCCGGCGTGGCACCGCCTTCGCCGATACCATCGTCGATGGGTCCGCCCGCCTCGACCACATGCAGACGGACCGGATCGTCACCGGTAGTAGTCACGAGCGTCGATGAGTGCCCCCGGCAGGTCGCCGCTGGCTCTCTGACCGCCATCCCTGTCGAGAGCGAGCATCGCGCCGCATCCAGGATGGTAATGACGCCAACAGGATTGGACATCGCGCACATATCTGAAGCGTCGATAGCTGAATCTGAGTCAAAATACGGTACGGCGTTTCATCTGGCTCTCATCTGCCAGAGCCATACTCTGAGACGGGTCGGGAAGTCGATACCACCCGCTCGCCGTTTCGATGCATCGAAGACGATCACATGTTCGCCCCAGACTGACAGCCCGCGAGGACGTTCCAATCGAAGTGTATGCCTATGCCTCAGTCGGCCTGGTCGCGCTCGCCGTGACGACTACGTCTGAACCGGTGGTTTACGCATGAGCCCACCCGAGCCGGCGACGATCGCGGCGGCCTGGGCGATCACCGCCCCTTGTGTTGGGCGTAGGCCCAACCGATGGAGCTTCCAGCGCATCGCGCGTGCTCCCACCCGTACCCTGGCGTAGGCCAAGTGATGCACATCAACGGCGCCGTTCACTCCGAGACCCGATGGCTCAGGACCTATGGGCCCTCGCCCGGCAGCCACGCCAGCTGCGTTACCCCGGCCGGCCCGAGCTTAGCCTGTTCCCCCGCCGTGGTTGCCTTCACGCACCCCCGCTGCACCTTCCTATCGCCACGCGGTAGCCCAGTCATAAACACCGGCGTCGCTGCCGGTGAACACCGGCGCCACGGCCGCTCCACTTCGCCCGCGGTCGCACCGCCTGGTAGCACCGCTAGCGCCGCACCTCGCTCTACGCCGCGACGGAGGCCTCCAATTCGGCCCGTTGGGTCTCGGTAAGCGACTGTGCCATCGGCGAGACCTCCTTTTTGGGACTCCGCAGCCTCTGCTCCCCAGCAACCTATGACCATTCACCTAGCACCGTGAGCCCGATAACGATCATGTTCGAGCGGACGTCGAGGGGTGGACAAGACGAACGTGGCCAGTGGCACTGAGAGAACTCTTTGAAGGTCGATGGGGCCGACCTCCACCACGGTGAGCTCCAGTGGCGTGTGGATTCTGCAGTTGCCATCTGACAGCGGTAGCGACCGTCGACGCAGAGGAGCTCGATGGTAGCGACGTGGCCAGCGGCGACCATGATCAGCCGATAGAGGCACTCAGCTTGGGACATCGAGGGCCATTGCCGGGTGGGCGACTGGCGCCACGAACTCGACACCGTCGGACTGCTCGGTCAGCCGGACGATCGCCAGCGCCACCTGGGGCAGCGCCGCGTCGCCGTCGTAGACGAGGAATCGAGGTTCCCATATCGGTCGAAACTTGTCCTTATAGGCCCGCAGGCCCTCGTCCGAGAAGAAGTGGTCCAGATGCTGGGCCAGTGCACCAAGGACCCGTTCTCGGAATGGTGCGTCAGTCGATGTACCGACCTCGGCCCACGGAGCCATACCGAGGGAGAAGCGGCGGTAGCCCTGGTCTCGCAAGTGCAGCAGAAGCTGGGCGAAGACAGCATCCATCGCGCCGTTCGGGGCTGCAGCGCGATGTCGCATGAGGTCGATCGTCGCCTCATCCGCCACGCCGTCCGGTACCAGGTTGACAAAGGCGACCACTCGCCCGTCCGGCCCGGTCAAGTGCATGACCGGCGTGCCAGCGACGTATCCGTCGTCGAACGTACCGACCGTGAAACCTCGCTCACGCCTTCCCGGCAGATCCAGCCAGTTGTCCGAGACCGCACGCAACTCGGCGACCAAATCCGGAGCCAGCGGTGGCATTACATAGGTCGCGGTATATCCCTCGCGCTGCAGGCGGTTGAGGGCGGCGCGCAGTCCCTTCATCGCGTGGCCGGCAAGGGAGAAGCGCTCGACATCGACGACCGCCTCCTCGCCGATCTTCAATACCGTCAACCCGGCTGCCTGATAGGCGGATCGCCGATGGGGAGACGTCTGGTGGAAGGCCACGCGCCAGCCGTTGGCATCGCAGAAGTCGATGAATTCCTGGAGCACGCGCGTGAACGCGGCGTGGTCTGCCGCCACGGGATCGCCGAGCGCGACGGCTGTCGCCGCGGTCATGCCATAGGCAACCAAGCCGTCACCAGTCGACGAAAAGAAGAAGAGTTTGTCCGGCCACGTCTTGAAAAAGTCGAGCGACGAGTCGCCGTACCGCTCGATCAGCTTCGCGGCGGCCGCGCGCTCCTGCGGGCGCATGCGCCGTCGCCAAACGATGGGCCGTCCAATCGCCAGAACGGCGCCAACCACCGCGATCACCCCGACGATCGAGACAGAATCGAGGAACCAGTCGGCGTAGCGGGTGCGCGGCTCAAGACCGGCATCGCCAAGGTTGAAGAAGAGTCGCAGCGTGCGCGCGACGGAGGCCGGGAAGGAGAACTCGACCCCAAAGGCTCGCTCGTCAACCAGCCAGAAGCCGAGCGTGCCGTAAGCCATCGCGCCGGCCAAGCAGGAAACGAACCCGATCAGCCCGCGCCGCATCGTAGGGACATCGGCGCGGACCCGGAAACGGCGGCGGTAGAGGAGCAAGAGTCCCAGGTTGCCGGCGGCGACCAGGGTCACGATCTCATCGTGGCGCTTGGCGATGTGGGTCACCACCGCGGCGGCCGAGAGGGCGACGGCTGCGAACCAGGCGACCCGGCGACGCCGCCAGAGGGAGTAGGAGAGGAAGAGGAGCACGAAGCCGATGACGACGGCGAGCGTGCGGCCGCCATCGAATGGATCGAGCAGCGCATAGTCCTCCAGCCGGTCATACCGTCTGGAGATAGTGGGAGCGAGCACCACGGCAATGCTGAGCAGCCCGGTCAAGGCGGTAGTGATCGCCGGGACGTGGGCCGGTAGGCCGCGGATGCGCCCGCTGCCGCGCGCGGTCACGGCGGCGCCCAAGGTTAGCGGCAACCAGAGTTCGGCGACCCGGTAGAGCAACGTCGCCGCCACCGCGCTGGCTTTCGGCACTCCCAGCCGCTCCAGTGCGATCGCCATCGAGAGCTCGACCACACCCAGACCCTGGAAGACTGGCGCCAGCATCAAGAAGAGCGTGCCGACCGCGTATCCGCCGGCCGCCATTCCCACTGAGGGATGCTCGCCCAGTGCCCGCAGGCTCACCCAGAGCAGAGCGACGCCCGAGAGATCACCGGCGAGGGCAAACAGGAACGGCACGACCAACCCACCCAGCCTGATGCCATGGCGACGGGCCTCGTCCAGGAACTGTCCGACGCGCGCGTGGAGTCGCCGTTCAAGCCACGCGGGCAGATGGCCACCACGGACGAGGTGGGCGAGCAACGTGATGAGACCGAGAGCGACCGTGACCAGGACTGCCGTCCCGCTCAGGATCGCCGCGTTGATTCCGCCTTGTGTTGCCAGCCAGGCGAGGGTCGGGAGGAGGTATGCCGCGAAAGAGGCGTGGCCGAGCACGCTGAAGAGCACCAAGGCGAGCATGATATCGTCGATAGGGACGCCGTAGCGGCCGATCCGTCGCACCAGCACGTAGGCCGCGGAGACGCCAGCGACCGGGACGACGGTGGCCAGGGCTTGGCGCTGGAGCTGCGCCTCGGCCACCGCCGTGGTAGGCACGCGGTGGCCGAGCAGTCGAAGGAGCTGCGCCTGTTTGAGGGCAAAGAGTAACTGGACCAGCACCGATCCCACCGCGAGCAGGAGCACCCAGCGCACGTCGGCGGTCCGTAGAACGGTGCCAACGCGACTCAGTTCCCCCCGTTGTCGTAGGAGGAAGAGCGAGACGAGTACGGCGAATAACAGGATCCAGATTGCCACTGGGGTTCGCCTGAGCGCCCGCCAAAAGCGGAAAAGATCGGATACGCCCGCAACACCTGTATCGGAGTCCAGGGGCGACTGCTCGACCTGCATACGCCAACCGTCCTCGTCCCGCTCGATGGCCGCGATAAATGCGACAACCCTGCCGAAAGTTTATGGAATGGCTCGTGAGGGTGCCCACCGCCACAGGGGTGGCGACAGCATGGCGCAGGCCGCCCGGCGGGACGGCCCATGTCGTTCGACTTCGCCCTTGATGTTCAGCGTCGGGTAGGATGCCAACAGGAGGCGTCCATGGCCGTGGCGTGCAAGTCGGCGCGCGACGCTGCAGGTTCCCGCCCGCCGTCGTGTTAGATCTCGACGTCGACTTATCAGCGCGCCGGTCTCAGTCGTGTCTCACGCTGTCTGCATCCCGATCGAGCAACGTCGGGGTCGGTGCGGCAGCGGTGGCAGACACAGTGACCCGGGACGCTGGTTGGGTGCCCCGGGTCGCGTTGAGCCAACTGCGGTGTCGTCGTTAGCAGCCGGCGTTTTCGCCCTCGTGCTCGCCCTGCTGCTCGCAGAGGATGCCGTCGGTCGCCTCGTCGCCTCCGGTTCCGGTCTCCTCGCCATGCTCCTGCTCAGCGCCGGAGCCGGTCTCCGTCTCAGTTCCATCGGCAGCCTGTGACGTGAAGTAGGCCCGCGCCCGGAGGAAGCTCACCTACTGCGCGCGGCCCATCGCCTGCTGGCCGCCCGCCTGAGCACCGGTTGCGTCCTTTCCCTGGTCACCACAGTCGAGATTGCCGTCCCCGTGCGCATCCTCAGTCGCGGTGTCGGCCCCGTTCTTGTCCTGAACGTTGTCAGTGTCGTTGGCGGCCTCTTGCTCGCCGTTCACCTCGGCCGCGTCGTCCGCGCCGTTCTCATCCTGGATGTTGTCGGTGTCCTTCGGGTCGTTGGCGTCCGCGCCGGTATCGCCCTTGGCCGCATCGTCTTTCTCGTTCTCGGCACAACTCGCGGGATCACTCGGCTGTTGTCTCTGCTCCTGTTGGACGAACCGGTACCGCGCCGGCGCACTCAGACCGGCCTGCGCCTCCCGGTACTGGGGGGCCGGCGGGGCATGTGACACGCCCGGGTGGAGCGCATTGGTCGCGCTAGCCCCGATTGCCCCGCCGGTGAACAGACCAAGACCGAGTGTCAGGGCTCCAAGTCGTTCCCACAGCGTTCTCATGTTCGACTCCTTTTTCAAATCTGCTGTCTTTCCGGCGAGACCATCTCGTCGGTATGAAGCGAGCATAGGCACCACTCATGAAATCGCGATGAAGTGAGCATATGGCGATCGATTCTCCATGAGGAACCGAGAGGATGACGACGAGCAGGACCAGCGGCATCAGGCATCGCTCGGTGCCAGGCCCCACGTCAAGCCTGTTACAGGCTCCCCTCAGAGACTCAGCGCCGCGGCGGCACCACGAACCCTCCGCTTGGTGCTCAGCACGCTGACTGCTGCCAGCGGGATGCCGTGCGCGGCCGTCTCGACTGCCGCCGGTTCGCTGGTGTAGCCCAGATCGACAAGCGCGGCATCCACCGTCCGGGCCGCTTTGGCCTGTATCTCATCCTGGCCGCGATCTGGTACGCTGCGCCGCGAGTGCGCTGGACAGAACGATCCCTCCGACACATCGAGCCCGCGGCCGATCTGGCAGCCAGTTACGAAGCCGACTGCATCGCGGACAACGGTCGCGACAACGGCCGAGGGGATGAGGACGCAGGAGTCAGCCCGCCCATGGCGGCGAGGAGTCCCGCGGCGAACCGCAGACTGTCACCGTGGACGAAGAACCCGACGAGGAGACCGGTCTCTCCGAGCAGAATGGCCGAAGGTGGTCACCTGCGACTGGATATCAACCCCCGGGCACATCAGCGTTCCTCCTTGGTGCGCGCTGTCTCCGCCTCACGCGGCAAGGTCACCTCGAATCGACTCCCCATGCCGGACTCGCTGGCGAGGCTGATCGAGCCGCCGAGGGTCTGGATGATGGCGCGACAGATCGCCAGCCCGAGGCCGGCGCCACCATGCTCCCGTGCCCGCCCGGCGTCGACGCGGTAGAAGCGGTCGAAGATGCGCGCCTGGTGTTCCGGCGCCATGCCGACGCCGGTATCCGCAACCCATAACCGGACCCGATCCCCAACCGCACCGCAGCCGACCGTAATTGATCCACCGGCCGGCGTATGGGCCAGCGCGTTGTCGAGCAGGTTAACAAGCACCTGGACGACGAGGTCATTGTCGGCCAGGAGTGGTGCGGGCGATGATTCATCGTGAAGCGTGACCCCAGCCTCGTCGGCTAACGGTCCGTACTGTTCGAGCACCACCGCCACGGTCTCGGCCAGGTTCACCTTTGCCAGGTCGAGCGAAAGCCGCCCGCTGTCGGCGCGAGCCAATGTCAGGAGTGTAGACACCAGCCCGGTCAGACGCTCCACATCTCCTTCAAGACCGCGTAACGCCTCCTGGTACTCCTCCAGGGTGCGGGGACGGACCAATGCAAGATCAATCTGACTGCGCATCAGAGCCAGTGGGGTCCGCAGCTCGTGGGCGGCGTCACCGGTGAAGCGGCGTTGCCGTTCGAAGGCGTCCTCGATGCGGGCAAGCATGCCGTCGAATGTCTTCGCCAGCCGGCCTAGCTCATCGTCAGGGAGGGTCAAGCCGAGGCGAGCGTGGAGGTCATCGCCCCCGACGCTGGCAGCCAGGCTCGTGATCACCGTCACCGGGGCGAGCGCACGACGAGACAGCACGTACCCTCCGCCCACCGCCACCAGCAGCATGAGGGGCATCGCAAGCGCGAGCGCGCCGAGGAGTTGCGTCAGCGCCTCGTCGATATCGTCCCGGAACAGGCCGACTTGGAGGATCCCGACGACCGTTCCCGTGTCGTTCCTGACAGGGGTCGAAATCACCCGCAGCGTTTCACCCTCGACGCGGTAGGAGGACCAGACCGTCTGGCCGGATCGCGCCTCCCCCACGACCGGCGCATCGACCACGAGACCACCAAACGCCGGACTGCTGTCCACGATGACCCGCCCCGTGGCGTCGAAGAGGCGCACCAGGTGCTCATCACTCCGGGGGTCGGCGCCTTCATCACTGGCGAGAGTGGGAGCGCCACCGACCGTCTGGACCGAAGCCAGCGTCAGTCCGGCCTGGGTCTGCAGCTGCTCGTCGAAGGAGTGGTAAAGCCGAAACCGCAACCCGAAAAAGAGCGCGATGCCGAACAGCGTCAAGGTGGCCGCCAGAAGCGCCGCGTACCAGACGGTCAGGCGCCAGCGGATCGGCAGGCGCTTGGTCACGGCACACCACACAGGCGATAGCCGGAACCGCGCACCGTCTGGATCAGACGACCAGGGTACGGATCGTCGAGTTTGCGCCTCAGCGAACGGATGTGGACATCGATGACGTTGGTGATGTTGGGGAAGTCGTAGTCCCAAACGTGGTCGGCGATCATCGTCCGGGTCAGAACGCGGCCAGGATTGCGCATCAGGTATTCGAGGATGCGGAACTCTTTGTTCGGCAGCTTGATCTCCCTGTCTCGGCGCCAGACACGGCGGGTCGTTGGATCGAGCCGGACGTCATCAGCCTGGAGCACGGCACCGACCGTCTCCACCGGCCGCCGGGCCAGCGCGCGCAGCCGCGCGGCCAACTCGGCGAAGGCGAATGGTTTGACGAGGTAGTCGTCGGCTCCGGCGTCGAGTCCGGTCACACGGTCGGGGACGGCGTCCCTTGCCGTCAGCAGCAGGATCGGCGTTTGCACCCGCTGGCGCCGGATGCGTCGGCAGACCTCGAACCCATCGATTCCGGGCAGCATCACGTCGAGGATGATCGCGTCGTAGGTCGCGATCCTCACCCAGTCGAGGCCGTCCTCGCCGGTCGCCGCGATATCGACGGCGTGACCTTCCTCCGTCAAACCACGCCGCAGCAGCGTCGTCAGACGCGTTTCATCTTCGATGACCAGGATGCGCATGCTCTGTGCTCCTCAAGCGGTTCACACGATCGCCCAGCCCGCCGCGCCCCCGCCGGTCGGTTAGCCGTGCCGCGATCATAGGTTCCGTCGATGAAGTTTGGATGAAGCCATCATGTTGGCGCACCGCGGAGACAGTTCATCGCGGCTTAATCTTCGGACGTGATACTCGGGATCGGCGGGTCGTGCCGACCTGCCGGCGCCGCCAGACGTCGAGAATCATCACCAGGAGAAACCGTCTGATGAATACCGCATCACGAGGACTCGCCGGTCGCAGCAGTGCCCTTGCTCTGTTCGTTGCCGGCACGCTGGCGGGTGGCGCCATCGCCCACCCCGCGACCGCCGCGCCGCTCGATTGCACCGGGGCTCCGGCCGCCGCGACTGCCGTAGTCGGGTCCGGGGCGCCGGCGACACATCCCGCCGCGGTTCCCACCCAGGCTCCGGTCGGGCCGGAGCAGAACCCACCCGGCGATATCCCCGATAATCAGGCTTTCGTTCCCTATGCCTCAGCTGACGGCGGCTACGTCATCTCGATGCCCGAGGGATGGGCGCGCTCGGAGGACGGTCCCAACGTCCGCTTCGCGGACAAGCTCCACACCTTCACCGTTGAGGTCGGCTGCGCCGCGAGCGCGCCGACGGGTGACAGCGTGAAGCGGATAGACGTGCCGCAACTTGTCCGCCAGGTGCCGGCCTTTGAGCTCGTCGAGGTGAAAACCATCACGCTGCCTGCCGGTCCGGCGGTCCTCGTCCGCTACCGAGCCAACTCGGCGCCCGATGACGTGACCGGCAAGCAATATCGGCTCGATGTCGAGTGCTACGAGGTCTTCAAGGATGGCAAACTCGCCGCGATTTCGCTCGCGGTGCCAGCGGGATCTGACAATGTCGATGTCGCCGCCCTCGTCTCCCAGAGCTTCCGATGGACGGCATAACCGTTCCAGCCGTCGAGGCCCACGATCTCTACCGGTTCTATCATGCCGGCGAGGACGAGACACTGGCCCTGCGTGGGGTTTCCCTGACGATTCGACCGGGCGAAATGGTCTCCGTCACTGGCCCGTCCGGCAGCGGCAAGTCAACGCTCCTCAACTGCCTGGCAGGGCTGGACGAACCAGACGGCGGGTGGGTAGCCGTGGCCGGCGAGCGGTTGACCCGCCGCCCACAGGTCGAGCGCGCACGGGTACGGGCTCGCCGCATCGGCGTCCTTCTCCAGTCCGGTAACCTGCTCGATCACCTCACGATCGAACAGAACCTCCTTGTCGCGATGACGCTCGCGGGGACGTATCGTCACGAGAGGGTCCAGGCCGCGCTCGACACGGTGGGAGTCGGCCATCGCGCCCACGCCCTTCCCTCCCAGCTCTCCGGCGGCGAGTTGGCGCGAGCCGGGTTGGCGCTTGCGCTGATCAACGATCCGGCGATTCTGATCGCCGACGAACCGACCGGCGAGGTCGACAGCGTGAACGAGGAGCGCCTACTCGCGCTCCTGGCCGACCGCGCCAGCGCCGGTGGGGCCATTCTCGTCGTCACCCATAGTCCGGCCGTTGCCCAGGCCGCCGACCGCGTCCTGCGCATCGTCGACGGAAGGCTGTCCGATGGCTGAGCCGCTCGTCATTGCCAAGGGTCTCTCGCGTCGCTTTGGTTCCGGCCCGGCCACCACCGATGCGCTCCGCGAGGCCACCTGCACCATCGACCCAGGCGCCCGCATTGCGCTCACAGGTCCCAGCGGGAGTGGGAAGTCGACCTTCATGCATCTCATCGGCGGTCTCGACGTCCCGTCCGATGGCACCGTGGCCTGGCCGGCGCTCGGACCGCGCGCAAGGCTGCGGCCGGGCCAGATCGTCGATGTCTTCCAGGGTCCGAGCCTCTTGCCTCCGCTTTCGGTCATCGAGAATGTCCGCCTACCGCTCTTGCTCCAAGGCATGAGCGATCGCGACGCCACGGAGCGAGCGGCAGTTGCGCTTGCCGCCTTCGGATTGGCTCACCTGCGCGACAAGTTACCGGAGGAGATCTCCGGCGGCCAGGCGCAACGGGTCGCGATTGCCCGGGCTCTGGCGGTCCGCCCCGCACTCATCCTCGCTGACGAACCGACCGGTCAGCTCGACTCCGCGACGGCGATCGATGTCCTGAGCATACTGCTGGACACGCTGGCCGATCTTGGCGCGGCGATCGTTATCTCGACCCATGACCCACGCGTGGCCGAACGGCTCGACACCGTATGGTCGATGCGCGACGGAGTCCTGGCCACCGATCCATTCGATCGATTACATGAGCCAGCAGGCCCGGCAACACGGTCCGGTAATGCCCTGCTCTGGACAAGCCGAGGCGTGTCATGAACCAACGTGATCGTACCTGGCTAAGCTCCCTCATCCGGCGTCGAGGAGGTCGCCTGGCTGCGACGGTCGCGGGCGTAGCGGTCGCCGTTGCCCTGCTCGTGACCCTTGGTGGCTTCTTCTCCTCTACCGAGGCGACGATGACGAGGCAAGCCATCGCCGACGTCGCCATCGACTGGCAAGTTCAGCTTGCCCCAGGCACGGACTCGCGGGCGGCGATCGCCGAATTGCACAACGCCCCGGGTGCCGTCAAGCTCGCCGAGGTTGGCTTCGCTGACACGCCGGGGTTCGAGGCAACCACCGGAGGTACGACCCAAACGACAGGAGCGGGGAAGGTGCTCGGCATCCCGCCAGACTACCGCACGCTCTTCCCGGCCGAGATTCGGGAGCTCGTCGGCCAGGGCCAGATTCTTCTCGCCCAGCAGACGGCCGCCAACCTCCATGCCGCACCGGGAACGACGATCACGGTCCAGCGCCCCGGGTTGCCGGCCGTGCGAGTGACCGTCGACGCCGTGATTGATCTGCCACTTGCCGATTCGCTTTTCCAGGTGGTTGGCGCGCCGTCCGGTACGGCGCCGCAGGCACCGCCGGACAATGTCCTCCTCCTGCCCCTCGATCACTGGCACACGCTGTTCGACCCGGTCGCTCGGGTCGCCCCGGATGCGGTCCGCACGCAACTGCACGCGACCATCCCGCACGATCTGTCGGCCGCCCCAACGGGGGCCTACGCTCAGGTGACCGGCGAAGCGCGCAATTACGAGGTCCGCCTGGCCGGGACGGGTGTGGTTGGGGACAATCTGGCGGCGCGGCTTGACGTGGCGCGCTCGGACGCGCTGTACGCGCGCGTCCTCTTTCTCTTTCTTGGTCTGCCCGGCGCGCTCCTGGCCGCGCTCCTGACCGCCGTCCTCATCGCATCGGGAGCGACGCGGCGACGACGCGACCAGGCGCTGCTCCGTCTGCGTGGTGCCTCGCCCGGGCAGATCGTGCGGCTCGCGGGATTGGAAGCGGCCACGATCGGACTCGCTGGTGGTCTGGCCGGCCTTGCGCTGGCCGCAATCGCGGTTCGAACCACATTTGGCCATTGGGAGGTCGGTCACGGCACCGCGGCGTGGCTCCTCTGGGCAGGCGTGGCCGTCGTTATCGGGCTCCTCCTCGCGTTCCTGACGATTCTGGTACCCACCTGGCGCGATAGCCGCCAGACAAGTGTGGTCGCTGCCCGCGCTACCGTTGGACGGGCGACGGCGTGGTGGTGGGAGCGAATCGGACTCGACCTGATCCTGCTCACGGGCTCCGCGCTCGTCTACTGGCAGGCCGGGCGCGGCGGCTACCAGCTCGTCCTCGCTCCGGAGGGCGTGCCAAAGGTCGCCGTCTCCTACACCTCGTTCCTTGCCCCCCTCCTGCTCTGGGCCGGGGTGGCGCTGCTCACCATCCGGCTCACGAGGCTGCTGCTCGGGCGCAGCGGTCGCACCGTAGCGCCGCTGATCCGTCCCCTGAGCGGCCCCCTCGCGGGGCTCGTCGGTGCGTCGCTCGGCCGGCAGCGGGCGCGTGTCGCGACCGGATTGGTCCTGGTCGTCCTCGCCGTCGCCTTTGCCACGTCGACCGCGATCTTCAATGCAACCTACCAGGCGCAGGCACTCGTCGACGCCGAGCTCTCCAATGGAGCCGATGTCACGGTGACGGGTGGTGCGGCCGCCGGCCTCGCCGGTCGCCTGCACGCGATCTCCGCGCTGCCCGGTGTGAAGTCGGTCGAGCCGATGCAGCACCGGTTCGCCTACGTCGGTACCGATCTTCAGGATCTCTATGGAATCGACCCTGCTCGGCTCACGAGCGCCGCTCGGCTGGCTGATGCGTACTTCGTCGGAGCGAGCGCCAGGGAGGTCATGGCCACACTCGCCGCGACACCCAACGGGGTCCTCGTCTCGCCTGAGACGGTCCTCGATTTCCAGCTTCAGCCGGGCGATACGATCAAGCTCCGGTTGCAAAACACCTCTGACCAGCAGTACTACACCGTCCCGTTCCGCTACGTCGGCATCGCCCGCGAGTTCCCAACGGCGCCGAGCGACTCCTTCCTCGTCGCGAACGCCACCTACATCGCGGCCCAAACGGGCTCAGGGTCCGTCGAGACGCTCCTGATCAAGACCACAAGTGCGCCGGCGGCCGTGGCGGCGCGCATCCGCGATCACCTCGGCGGGACATCCGGTGCGTCGGTGCGCGACATCCAGGAGCAACGACGGGTCATCAACTCCGGTCTTACCGCGGTGAGCCTGAGTGGTCTGACCCGGATCGAACTGACCTTTGCGGTGGCGCTGGCCGCCGCGGGCGCTGGTCTGGTTCTCGCGCTTGGCCTGGAGGAGCGACGGCGGACGCTCGCCATCGCCAGTGCGCTCGGCGCCACATCGCGGCAGCTCGGCGCGTTTGTCTGGAGCGAGGCAGGGTTGGTCCTCGCCGGCGGGCTGATCGGCGGCGGTGTCCTGGGTTGGGGCGTCGCCCACATGCTGATCAAGCTGCTCACCCACGTCTTCGACCCGCCGCCGCAGGCGATCACTGTCCCCTGGGTCTATCTGGCCCTGGTTGTCGGGGTAACGGCGGGCGCCGTTGGCCTGGCCGGTCAGGCGGCGACCCGAACCGGGCAACGCGGAGTGCTCGAAACGATCCGCAAACTGTGAGCGGACCACAGTGGCGGTGGACGGCGCTGCCACCGGTCGTGCTGGCGTTCCTGGGCCCACTCGTCAAACCGCGGGGATGCTCCAGGGCGAACGACCCGGATCGCCTCAGTGATGGTCGACCAGTGTTCGAGGAAAGGCTGGGTCGCCGATCGTCGACGATTGTCTCGCCTTCAGCCACGTAACTACAATGGTGCCATGAGGATTCTGTTTGCCGAGGACGATTCGATGCTGCGCGAATTCGTGACTCGCGGCCTCGAGGAGGCTGGCTACGCGGTCGACGCCTTTGCTGCCGGCGAAGATGCCTCGCTGGCCGCCGAGGTCGTAGCCTATGACGTGGCGATCCTGGACGTGAACATGTCAGGGACCGATGGTTTTGAGGTGTGCCGCCGCATCCGTGCCCACACAGGAGCTGGCCCGGCCATCCTTTTCCTCACCGCGCGGGACGCAATTGCCGACCGCGTGCGAGGGCTCGATCTCGGCGCCGAGGATTACCTTGTCAAACCCTTTGCCTTCGCCGAGCTCCTGGCTCGGGTTCGCGCCCTGCTTCGGCGGGGCGCTGGCGGAGCGCCGCTCCTCAGAGTCGGCGGGGTCGAGCTAGACCCGGCGTTGCGCCGAGTAACCAACGACGGGGACGAGGTCCGGCTAACGGCCAAAGAGTTCTCGCTGCTCGAGTACCTGATGCGTAACGCCGGTGGGATCGTGACCAAATCGATGATCGCCGAGCACGTTTGGAATTTCGGTCTGGAAGCGGAATCCAACTTCATCGAGGTCTACATCTACTCGCTGCGCAAGAAACTCAATGCGACCGCAGAGCGGCAGATGATCCAAACGGTCCGAGGAATGGGGTATCGGATCGATGCACCGAGCGCTCCCTAGTCTTCGCATCCGAGCGCGGATCGCCCTCACCATCTGCGTTGTCTCGACCGGGTTGCTGATTCTGATGTCCGCGGCCATCTATGTCGTTTTCGACCGCCAGCTCACGGTCAGTCTCGATGACACCCTCGCGCTTCGCGCCGAAGCCAACCTCCAACTTGTCGATGCATCGCGGGTTCCACCGCTCCTCCTCGTGAGCAGCGATCCCCGGCAAGAGCTCTCAATGGGCGAGGCGGTTCTTCGCCTGTATGGCCGCGACGGGGTTGTGCTCGCCGACGCCTCGCCTGCTACGGGGGTTGGTTCTGAAGAGCAGGCGCTGGTGCGAGCCGCCCTGACCGAGGGGCGAGATCTCTACCGCACAGTCGATCTCGCCAACGACGAGGATTATCGAGTGGTGGCCACCCCCGTCTACACCGGCCGCGCGGTGAGTGGCGTCCTCGTGACGGGACTGGAACGCTCGCGGGTGAATCAGCCGTTGGCGCTCTTGCGATTCATTCTCCTGGTCGCCACACCGCTGACCGCGGCAGCCCTCGCTCTCGGTGGCTACTGGATCGCGCGGCGAGCCCTCCGCCCCGTCGCGACGATGACTTCCACGGCCGAACGCATCACTCATGGTGATCTCCATCAACGCATCGACGGAGCAAGAGCCAACGACGAACTGGGTCACCTCGCCGCGACTCTTAACTTGATGCTGGCTCGGTTGAGCGAGACCGTCGATCGGGAACGCCGGTTCACGGCAGATGCCTCGCACGAGTTGCGGACGCCACTGGCCGCGATTGAGACGGGGATCGATGTCACGCTGGCGCAGGAGCGGGAGCCGGTGGAGTATCGGCGGGTTCTCAGCGTGGTCAGAACGCAGGCGCAGCGCCTTCACGTGCTCGCCAATCAACTCCTTCTCATCTCCCGCCTCGATGGTGAGGAAGTGCAGGTAGGATTCGGACTTGTCGATCTCGGAGGCCTCGTCGAGGCGGTGGCCGAATCGTTTCGCGATCGTCACCAGGAAGCCACGCTGCGCATCGATGCCTCACCCACGCCGCTGGAGGTCCGCGGCGATCTGGAACTTCTGGCACGGGCACTTGGCAATCTGCTCGATAACGCCGCCGTCCACGTCGCCTCGGACGTGTCAATCACGATCACTCTTCGGGAGGAGCCAGGCGGCACGGCTCTCGTCATGATCGAGGACGACGGACCCGGCATCGCCGCCGGCCTGGCGCCGGAGGTCTTCCGGCGTTTCCGCCGCGGCGATCAGGCCCGGGCGGGAGGCGGAACGGGGCTCGGGCTCGGCATTGTCGAGGCAATCGCGCTGGCTCACGGGGGAAGCGCCCGACTTGCGACGTCGTGCGAAGGACACGGGGCGCGATTCGAACTGCGATTCCCCCTTGCCAAGTGATTGCCCACCCACGTGACGCCGTCGTGACCGGGCGCTCTCCGCGGTCCCAGCCGCGGCTGTCCGACGAAACCCCATTCTTGCTGTTCGTTCGCCTCTCCAGGCGCCGATCATCCGCCGCCATATACCGCTGAGCTTCCTCATCTTGCTCTCAGGTTGTCTCACTACTATCGGTGTGCGGGGTGTCCTCTAGCGCCACCCCGGCCGGTCCGCGCGGTGCGGATTGGCTGTTCAACGCGGGTTCTGATCGGTGTGCCGCGAGCGGCATCTCATGGTGATCAGTCACCTGTGTAGTTCGGAGGAAGTCATGGTTCAGGTTGCCGCACGTCCCGTGAATACCCGTCAGCCGGCGGAGGCGGGCACCGGGTTCGGCCGGCGAATGCTTAACAAGGTACCGGAAGTCACGATCTATTTCTGGCTTATCAAGATTTTGTGCACCACGGTGGGCGAGACCGCGGCCGACTTCCTCAATGACCATTTGGGGCTGGGCTTGACCGGCACGAGCGTTGTCATGAGCATCCTGTTGATCGCCGCGCTCTTCTTTCAGTTTCGATTGAAGCAGTACATCCCCAGCGTCTACTGGCTCGCCGTTGTCCTCATTAGCGTCGTCGGCACCCTGATCACCGATAACCTCACCGACAACTTCGGGGTCTCGCTGGTGACCACCACCATAGTGTTCGGCATCGCCCTGGTCGTTACCTTCGCCGTCTGGTACGCCAGCGAGAAGACCCTCTCGATCCACACAATTGTCACGACTCGGCGTGAAGGCTTTTACTGGCTTGCTCTCCTCTTCACATTCGCCCTGGGCACCGCGGCCGGCGATCTCACCGCGGAACGACTGAGCCTCGGTTACTGGGTGTCCGCCGTCTTGTGGGGTGCGCTCATTGCCGTCGTGGCCATCGCCCATCTTCGCTTTGGGCTGAACGCCGTTTTGGCCTTCTGGATCGCCTACATTCTGACCCGGCCGCTCGGGGCGTCGCTCGGCGACTATCTTTCTCAGACCCACGATGATGGCGGTCTCGGGCTGGGCACGGTCGGCACCAGCGCCCTCTTTCTCGTCGCGATCCTTGGGCTGGTCGCCTACCTGACGGCCACCAGAAAAGACGCGCCCGATCCCGTTCCCCAGCTGGCGTCATGAGGGCTGCGGTCGCTAGCTATCGGCCCCGAGAGACGTCACCTGGCCCTCTGGACCGGCGCCCGTCATCATCGGAGCCACGATCCTCATCAGAGCCGGTCTCCCGGAGCCTCCCACGCCTCCTATACTGCGCTCGTGGAGATCCAGTCGTGGAAGGACGGTCGCCTGGCCCAGCTGCGTGTTGCCGTGGAGGGTAGCGGTGATGTCGGGTCCGCCGTCGCCCACCGGCTCTTTGGCTCGGGGGCGGCGGTCATCATCGTCGACCACACCCAACCGACCGTGACCCGGCGCGGGATGGCCTTCGCCGATGCCGTCTTCGATGGGTCCGCGTGCCTCGAAGAGGTCGAAGCGCATCGGGTGGACGATCTATTCGACCTTCCCAACCTGCTCGACGGCCACATGCTGATCCTGGTGCACGTCGACGACCTCGCCCGCCTCGTGCAGATCATCCGGCCCGACGTGCTGGTCGATGCCCGGCTACGCAAGCGAGAGCGCCCTCAGACTCGCTGGCGGATGGCGCCGCTCACGATCGGGCTTGGGCCGGGGATCGTAGGCGGCCAGACGGTCGATGTGACGATCGAGACGAGCTGGGAGCGGTGATCTGGCACGGGCCAACCCGAGCGCTCGCGGGGGAACCACGGCTCCTCGGCGGTCACGGTCGCGATCGATACGTCTACGCGCCCGCCACCGGCACCTTCCGCACCGCGCACCAGATCGGCGACGACGTGGCGGCCGGGAACGCGGTCGCCTCGATCGACGACCTGCCCGTGATGGCTCCCCTCTCGGGATGTCTGCGCGGCCTCTGCCGGGACGGCGTCCCCGTTGCCACCGGCACGAAGGTGATCGAGGTCGATCCCCGCGGCGGCGCGGCCATCGTCACCGGTATTGGCGAGCGTCCCCGTCAGATCGCTGATGGCGTCCTGGCCGCCATCCAGGCGTGGCAGGACCCTCGCACTCGATGAGGGCTGTTGGCGGCAATGGGCGAGCCCGTGTGGCACGCCCGTTCAGAGACGACCAGCACCACAGCCGCGCATCATTACTCGTAGCTCAGCGGGGTGACGTCAGCTCGGCTCCCCACCAGCTCCACCCGACAGATCGCTCAAGGAAGCTGGGTCTGGCAACGTTCCGTCGAGATCGTCCCAATAGCGGTCGGTGATGTCCGCCCGGTACGTATCGGGGATGAGATGGCGGTGCGCCATGACCTGGAGTCCACGGTGCATCACACTCTCGCCCGTAGAGCAGGTGCCGCAGCATGTTGGTGACGTGGCTATCGCCCTTAGCAGTGAAGGCTGGTCGTTCCCCGGAGAGGAATGACGGTGCGGTTCGTAGGGGAGGTCCCTGTGCCCTCCCGCGCGCTCAACCTGAGCGATGCCACCGTCCGTTTCGGCTCGCCACCCGGCGCGGAGGTCGTCATCCCGCCCCGCCCGTTTCGATGTCCCGCGCGAAATGGTCGGGCAGCCCATCGGTGGCGCGGATCGCCGTAGCCATCGCCGCGACGTCGTACGGGACGCGACGAATCTCCATGCTGGGCGGCCGATCTGGCGCCACCTCGATCAACACCCAGGAGGCGCGCGGGTCGCCATCCTTCGGCTTGCCGGCGCTGCCGGCATTGACGAAAAGCACCCCCTCGATCTCCCGCACCCAGGGCTTGTGGGTATGACCGACGACAAGCACGTCGCAGTCCGCCCCCCGCGCGATGCGCGCCAGCGAGCTAGGATCGCGGTCTGCGAACAGATACTCGTTCATCCGGCGCGGGCTTCCGTGCACCAACCGAAACCTGACTCCCTCCGCCTCGAACCGGATCTCCGGCGCCAGCGTTTGCAGAAAGCTCTTGTTCTCCGGTGTCGTTGCCGCTCGACTCCAGATGAGCGACTGCTGACCGCGCGCCTCCTCGTCCCGATCCTTGTAGGCGCAGCCGCAGTCGTCCCGGTCGAACCCTACCCCGTCGTCATAGTTGCCCATGATCGTCGGGATGCCACGTTCTCGTAGCAGCGTGATTGTCTCGTTGGGGAAGGCGCCGTAGCCGACCAGGTCGCCAAGGCAATAGACCGCATCCGGCGCGACGGCGTCGATCGCCGTCAGGGTCGCGGCCGTCCCGGCGCTATTCCCATGCAGGTCCCCAAAGACCGCGATACGCGTGGTCATGTGTCAAAACTCCATCGTGTCGCAACGGCCAGCGCGGATGCAGCTCCGCACCCGTCGCAGGGCCAGGAGTGCCACGAAGGTTCGCACCCGGCTTCCCCAGAGATCAGACACGCTCTCGCGAACGCACCGGTCGAGCGCCGGTGCCAACGCGCACTGGTTCGGTGGGCACTCCTCCGCGGCGGCTCGCATCACCGTCGCGATGATCGTCTCGATCTCGTCCGGCGTCTGCGCAAAGACGTTCACCTCCATCCATCTCCTCCTGATTCACCTCGCCGCGCACGTACTGATAGACGAGCGCTCCAAGGACGGCCCCAAGCGCCGGTCCCGCGAGGTACAGCCATTGGTAATCCCAGGTCCAGGAAACGAACGCCGGCGCCAGCGAGCGCGCCGGGTTCATCGAGGCGCCGGAGATCGGCCCGGCGAAGAGCGCTTCCAGACCGATGGTGCCGCCGATGGCGATCGCCGCGGCCTGACCGATCGCGCGCACATCGGTGGCGACCGAGGTAATGACGAACATCAGGATGAAGCTCAGCACCGTTTCCAGCAGGAACGACTGTCCAGCCGAGCCACGGGGAAGCGTTGCGCCGAGGTGGGCGGTCTCGCCGAACATCCCCCGCAGCAGCAGACTCGCCGTGATCCCTCCCAGCAGCTGGGCCGCCCAGTAGCGTGGCACCAGCGACACCGGTAAATGCCGTCCAACGGCGAAGGCCAGGGTCACGGCGGGGTTGAAATGCGCCCCCGAGATATGCCCGACGGCATAGATCATCACCATGATCACCAGACCGAACGTCAGCCCGATCCCGACATGTCCAACGCTACCGCCCGTCTCGCTGTCGATTACCACGGCACCCGTCCCGGCGAAGACGAGGGCGAAGGTGCCGACGAACTCGGCCATGAGCTTGCGCATCCGGGAACGATCCTCCTGCGACGAATGTCTTTCGCCGGTGCTAGGAACTTCGGATTGCGGCGAGGATGGCCATGAGTCGCGCCTGGTTGCGAGCGTACGTTGAATCATCGATCGGAACATAACCGGAGGCCACGGCCGCGTCCTTCGCGGTAGCGATGTCGAAGCGAACGAACTCTCGCACCTCCGGCCGCTCCAAACTCTGATGACTGACGTAGAAAAAGACCGGCCGGGAGAGCGGCCAGTGGGATCCGCCGTCCTCGTTCATCCCCATTATATCAATGATCGCTCATATTCGACCCCTGGTGCGAGCGGCTTTCCGCCTGTCGACCGGCACAAGCCCCTTCTGTTTCCATCGGAACCAGATCTACGCGACGTTCCAGTCAAGCATCTGCACGGTCCAACACGTCCCGGCTTCGGCACTGGCGACCGCTTCAGGAATAATCAGCAAGCCATTGGCGCGGAGGAGGGACGTGAGGATTCCAGCCCCCTGTGGTCCGGCGAGCCGCGCGATGTAGCCCTCTTCGCGGGTCTCGACACGAACGCGGACGAAATGTCGCCGTCCGCCGCGATTCTCGACCCGCTCCGTGAGGCGGGCGATCACCGTCGGGAACGCGAGATCGGTCCGGCCCATCATGGTCAATAGGGCCGGACGAACGAACTGCTCGAAAGCGATCGCCGCGGCGACCGGATTGCCGGGAAGTCCGATCAATGGCCGGTCGCCAATCCACCCAAAGGCCAGCGGTTTGCCAGGCTTGAGTCGCACCTGCCAAAGTTCGACCCGCCCTTCGCGACGGAGAACGTGCTTAACCACGTCGTAGTCGCCGACGGAGACGCCACCGGTGGTGACGAGCAGGTCAGTCCCATCAGCCTCCCAGAGTTTGGCCTGGACAGCGTCGACCGTATCGCGCGCAATACCAAGAACGAGCGGCTCGCCACCATAGCGTTGGACAAGAGCCGCCACCATGGCGCTGTTGCTGTCCCAAATCTGACCGGGTTGGGGCGCCACGCCGGTCCCTACGATCTCATCACCCGTGGCCAGAATCGCCACCCGTGGCCGACGGTAGACACTCACGGTGCCACGACCGAGCGCCGCCAGCACGCCGATCTCCGCCGGCCGTAGCCGCGTGCCGGCCGTGAGAGCAGTCGACCCAGCACGAATATCCTCCCCGCGAGGACGGATGTTTTCACCATCCCTGGCAGACCGGAAGATGCCAATCGTGGTGGCTCCAGCGCCCTCGATCGAGCCGAGCCCAAGCGACTCGTCGGTCTCCTCGAATCGAACGACAGCATCCGCTCCCGTGGGAACCGGCGCCCCGGTCATGATCCGCACGGCAGTGCCACACTCCACGCTGAGGTGAGTGGGATGACCGGCTGGTGCCTCACCGATGACCCGCAACGATAGGGGAGCGTCTCGGCGTGCCCCGAGCGTGTCGGCCACGCGAACCGCGAAGCCGTCCATTGCGGCGTTGGCAAACGGGGGAAGATCGGCGACCGCGAGAACGTCCTCCGTCAGCACGAGGCCAAGTGACGCACCGATTGGCAGATCGATACCGGGCAACGGAGCAAAAGCGGAGAGGATTCGCTTCCGAGCCTCATCCACATCGATCAATTGGGCGAGATCGTCGACCACGGCGGGATCGGGCGATTGGATCAGTTGGACCATGGATCGATCCTCCGGGTGCACTCCGGACGCGAATGCGACAGTGTGGACACCACGATCATGGGACCGCGGTGTCCACCGTCGGCAGCTTGAGGCCCGGCGTTAGGTCGACTTCGGGGCGAGGTTCCGGGGTAAGAAGCTCATCCGGTTCGCCAGATCGGTTCCACCCAACCTGGTCAGCTTCGCGCGCGCCAGCTTGAAGGGGGTGACCGGGTTGACCGGGTGCATCAGACGAGGCGCGACGTTATTGCACCACTGGTCCGGGTAAGCGAAGTTCGTCCAGAGCACGCCGGTGGGCACGATGTCGGAGACATAGGCGACGGCCGTCAGGCTTCCAGAGTCGAACTGGCCAGCCTCCTTGCGGGCGATTCGCTCACTCGAGAGGCTCACCGAGTCGCCGCTTTGCACGCCCAACGTCGTCGCATCACCCGGATTGATCTCGACGATGTTGCTCGGCCAGCGTTCGACCACCTCCGGCTTTCGGAGGTCGGTGTACATGGTCTGCCAGATCTCCTCGATCCGCCCGTTGATTAGCCAGAACTCACCAGCGGCGGTGTCAGGCTTGAGGGTCTCCCAGATCGCTTCCGCGGTGTCCCACCCGACGCGCAGGAACATCGCCTTGCCGCTCTTGCTGTCGAATTTGCCGGTCGTGTGGATTCGGGGCGTGCCGATCACCTTGCCGTCCTGGTCGAGGCGAGCCGGGAGCTGGACGCCGTTCGTACCCAACTCCCGCATGATGTCATGGCCACTCTTGCCCGCAATTCGCGCGGCGGCGACGACCGCCTCATGCGATTCGTGGGCGTCGGACTCGTCCTGCAACTACGTACGCATCGCGGTCACGTCGTAGTCTCGCGGCAGATTGGCTGCCGCCTCGAAAATCTCGCTCTCGTCCTTCCAATCGTACCCGGAGAAGCCCATTTTCTTGGCGACCTGGGCAATCACCCACCAATCTGGTTTGGCCTCACCCGGTGGATCCATGAAGCGGTCGGAGAGGCGAAGCCGCCGCTCCCCGTTCCAGCGGGTACCCGGCATCTCTCCCCAGCCAGCCGCTGGCAGGACCAAGTCGGCGGAGCGGGTCGTCAGGTTGGGGAAAATGTCCTGCGCGAAGAGGAGCATCCCACCCTTGTCGATCCGCTCGATAAAGTTGGCAATCACCGCGTCCGTATCGGCTACCTGCGGACCGGGGAGGACCGCTTGCTTGCTCAGAATCGTCTCCCGCGACCACTGGGCCGAGTTCGTCATGCCCAGTGGATTGGCACCGATGACGTGGTAGATCTTGACCTCGCCATCGGCCATGTGCTGGTCAATGTAGTTGGGAATCTTGTTCCCCTCAAAGGTATCAGTCGCCTTGTCGAGCGGGTAATCGGCACCGCCCGCGTAGCCCTCCTGGTGCCCACCGGCGCGGGTGATGCCGCGTCCTTCGCCGCCGACCGACCCGGTCAGGAGCGCGAGGTTGCCGATGGAGCCGATGGTCTCGTAGTTGATGCTCCAGGTCGCGCCCTTCTCGAACGTGATGAGCGTTTTACGCGGCGAGCCGTCGTCGTTCGGTTTGGCGATCAACTTGGCCGCCTGCTGAATCTTCGCGGCCGGGACGCCGGTGATGCGGGCGGCGTTCTCGAGCGCGTAGGCGTCCATGCCAAGGACGTAGCTCTTATAGTCGTCAAAGGTCGTCGCCCATCTCTTTCGACGCCAGGCATCCTCCTGCGTGAGGTCCGCATCCGTCGCGGTCTTGGCGACGAACGCCTTGTCCTCCCAGCCCTTCTCCAGGATGTGGCGGGCGATGGCGCCCGCGAGGACGACATCGGTGCCGGGGACGAGCTGGAGATGAACGCCGCCGACCGACTCCGCGTAGACAGCGGTGAAGGTCTTGCGCGGGTCGACCGCCACCAACGGCGCGCGCGCGGGAACGATGTGCTCGGCAAAGTAGATGTCCTGGCACTCGTAGAGGTTGGCCCCCCAGGCGACGACTGTCTGGGCCTTCAGACCATCCTCGTAGGCGGTACCCCAGGTCTCGAGACCGATGTCGCTGAGCGCGGTCGTCTCCCCGCCCATCGAGGCACGGTTGTGGATCGCGCCGTTGGGCGTGCCGATGTCGCCGAAATAAAACTTGGTAATGGGATACGTGTTCTCGTAGTACTGATAGGCGTAGAAGCGGATCGCCATCGCCGGGCCGCCGTATTTCTCCTTGGCGTGACCGATGGTGGCGGCCATGATCGCGATGGCCGCCTCCCACGAAATCTGCTGCTGGGCGTCACCGACCTTGAGCAGCGGAGCGCTCAACCGATCGTAGGTCGGTCCATAGGGCGACCAGATGCCGCGCGCGTTGGAGCCGCCGCGGGGTGAGTGGTTTCCACGATTGACCACACATTCGCGGTCCGGCAGGATGACGACGTTGTAGTCCTTCCCATCGTTCTTGCGAATGATGTTGTGCATCGACGGTGCGATCCACTGCCCGGCCAGCGGACCGACCGGGTAGTCAGCACCAAGCGCATTGCCGGCGGCATCGGGCGTGCCATCGGGACTGGCCGTCGGCCAGACGTAGGACTTGTAGCCGCAGCCGACGATGCAGTACTGGCAGCTCATGGTCTTGACTTCAGCATCGGTCGGCGGCAGAGGGACGGCGTCCGTGCTGCGAGGGCTCGTCGGCATCTTAGTTTCCTCCCTCAAGCTTGAGCAGGTTGGCCGGCCAGCCGTAGATCAGACCGTACATCCCCGTCGCGGTGATCTGCCCCGCGTCGTCGAGATCAAGGACGACCTGTGGTAACGGCTGGGTCGCCTTGCCCATCACGAGCATTCCGCTCTTGGTCAGGTCAAAGCTGGAGAAGTGGGCGGGGCAGGGGCCAAGCAGCGCGAGCTCTTTGTCGTAGACCGTGTCGAGCGGCACGCCCATATGCGCGCAGAACGCGCTGAAGGCGACCACATCCTCATCTGGACCGATGCCCTCTTCGGCTGGCTTGCCGAGCTTAACGAGCATGTTGCGCTGCCCGGGCTGGGGATACTCGAAGAAGATGGGCTCGCCCAGCTTCACATCGGCGAGCTTGGCGATGGCGGCGTTCGGATAATCGGGATAGGCAAGGACCACCTTCTCGCCTTGGGCAGCTACCGAGGTCGGCCGGCGCCCCACCGAGCCAACGATGACCGCGCCGCCGCTGAGCACAGCACCCGTCGCTAAGCCTGAGAGGCGTACGAACGTACGCCGGTCAACCGTCTGATCCATGACCATCCTTGTCCCTCCTTGCCAGCACCGCTTCCGGCGGCACGGCATCCGCGCTCGACCGGCCACATGGTCGGCCACATGGGGAGCGATCACTAGCCACCGATCTGGGACATCCCGCGGACGGTTGAGCGTTCGCCCTCGGCGAGCCCATGCCCCCACGGCTTACGCCAGATCGCGATCCGCATTGCCGCTTCCAGAGCGGCGTCACTGGCTCCAGCCCGCATCAAATCGCGCAGATCCGCCTCATCCGGGCGCAGCAGACAGAGCCGCAGCTTGCCGTCGGCGGTGAGACGCACCCGGTTGCAGGCGGCGCAGAAGGGAGCGGATACGGGCGAGATGAACCCGATCGTGCCAGCACCACCAGGGATTCGCCACAGGCGGGCGGGATCGGCCGGATCGGCGTCGATCGGCTGGAGTGGACCAAAGCGCGCTTCCAGTTGAGTCTGCGTCTCTTCGCTGGTGACCAATCCCTCATCGTGAATCACGCCAACCCCTTCGAGCGGCATGATCTCCAGGAACCGCACCTGCCAGGGTCGGTCGAGCGTGAGGGCGGCGAGACTCGTCAACTCGCGCTCATTCTGCCCCCTGACCACGACCGTGTTGAGCTTGATCGGGCGGAGACCGGCGGCTTCGGCGGCCTCGATTCCCTGCCAGACGAGGTCCAGGCGACCACCACGAGTCATCAGCCGGAACGTCGCCGGATCGAGCGTATCGAGACTGACATTGACGCGGTCTAAGCCCGCCTCGGCCAGGTCATCAGCAAGCCGGCCAAGGAGCAGCCCGTTCGTCGTCATCGTGACTTCAGTAATGCCAGGGACGGCCTTCATGCCCCGTACCAGTTCAATGAGGTGGGGTCGAATCGTCGGCTCACCGCCCGTAAGCCGCAGCTTAGTCACGCCGAGCAGGGCAAAGCGACCAACCAGGCGAAGCAGCTCTTCGTCGGTGAGGAGTTCGTCGCGCGCCTGAAACCGCATACCGATCGCCGGCATGCAGTAGACACAACGAAAGTTGCAGCGGTCGGTCAGCGAGATGCGAAGGTAGGTCATCGCCCGCCCAAAGGCATCACGCGCCGGCACGGTGCCGGGGCGGGCGAGAGGAAGCATCGGTGCGACAGATGGGAGGGCCACGACGACCTCCACTAACGACCATGCATATAAGCGATGATTGATCTTTAAGTCAGTATAGAGGTTGTGACTTCGGTGTCAATATCGTCAACTCTTGATGGTGGCCCATATGATCCGGTGCGGTGTCCCGTCTTAGCAGCAATCCTCGGTTCGATCGCCGTCGCACGCCCCCCGTGCGGGATCGGGTGGGATCAGCACGCAGCGCTCGCTCGCACCGAAGGCAGCCTCCGGAGTCAGGTGAACCGGTCCGAGCAGGCTGGCGAGTGGCTCGGTCAGGCGCGCCCAGGCGTCCGGATCGAGCGAGTAGTACATCCACTGGGCGTCACGGCGCGAGCGGACCACCCCGGCCTTCTTCAGCCTGGCCAGATGATAGGAGACAAGCGGCTGAGCCAGCCCGAGCTCGTCGATCAGGTCACAGACGCACGTCTCTGCCCGGGTCAGCGCCATCAGGATCCGCAGCCGGTTGCGGTCGCTCAGAAACTTCAGGGTCTCGACGGCGTCGTCGATCGCCGTCTCGTTCTGCACGGTCAACATCAGTCGCCCTCGCCCGCTCATGTCTAGAAACGTTCCTTCTATAGTACGCGCTCGCCACCCGAAACCTGCCCGGTGCGGCCCGTGACGCGTTCGCCTTCCCGGCCGCCGCCGAGGACGCATCCCTGGGTGATCCGCACAGAACCGATCGGCCCTGCCATCTGCGCCTGTTGACGCAGGGGTAGCGGTCGTCTAGCTTTACGTCGAATCGCCTGATTTTCCGGACGCGCAATGGGGCGTGTCGGGACGAGGTGAATCGAGGAGGAGGTTCGAATGCAACGGGTCCCCGCACAGTGGGTGAAGCTCGCGACATTGCTCGCGATCTTCGCGATGATCGTCCCGCTCGCCATCAGCGCAATGCCGGTCGCGGCGCAGAGTGGCGGCGAGGTTCTCCGCGTTCACCACCCGACCTATCCCGATGTCTTCGACCCCCAGAAGAGCTCCTACACCAACGAGATCGATATCCTCGCCCTCGCCTACGAGGGGCTGACCAAACTCAACGAGAAGCAGGAGACGGTCGCCGCCGCCGCCGAGTCGTGGAAGTACAACGCCGACGCGACAACACTGACGTTCACCCTGCGCGATGGGCTGAAGTACAGTGACGGCTCGCCGCTGACGGCTGAGAACTTCCGCTATGCGGTCGAGCGCACCTGCGACCCGAACACCGCCGGTGAGTACCAGTCGATTCTCTTCGAGATCGTCGGCTGCGCCGACTTCGCTGGCCTCGCCCCCGCGGTCGGCGAGGGAACACCGGCCCCCGAGATCGACCGGGCAGCCTACGACGCGGCCCGCGAGAAGCTGGGCGCTAAGGCGATCGACGACAAGACGCTTGAGCTGACCTTTACTCAGCCGGCGCCGTACTTCCACACGATTGCCTACACCTGGGTCTTCTACCCGGTCAAGAAAGAGGTCGCCGACAAGGACCCGGACAACTGGTGGAAGACGGCCGAGAACCACATTGGCAACGGTCCATTCACGGTGACTGGCATCGAAGAGGATCAGCAGATCACCTTCGAGGCGAACGACAACTACTGGCAGGGCAGGCCGAAGCTCGACGGCATCGAGTATCGCTACGTCGAGGATGCGGCGGTGGCCCTTGAGGCCTATCGCAGCGGCGACCTCGACATCGTCCAACTCGAGCCACCCCAGATCCCGGAGGTCCAGGACGACCCCGAGCTGAGCAAAGCCTACGTCAACTACCCGACCGCCTCAACCTACACCCTCGCCTTCAACCTGAAAAAGGCGCCGTTCGATGATGTCAATGTCCGCAAGGCCTTCTCCGAGGCGTTCGACCGGGAAACCTACTGCGCCGAGATCCGCAGCGGTGATTGCGTTCCGACGCTGACCTGGATCCCGGAGGGGATCCCCGGACATATCGACAGCGACAAATACGGCTACGATGAGGAAGCCGCAAAGGCATCCCTGGCGGCGTCGAAATATGGCACCGCCGAGAAGCTCGGCGAGATCACGCTCGCCTTCAACAGCGATCTCTCCGGCGCCTCCGACCGCGCCGAGTTCGTCGCCGGCGAGATGCAGCGTGTCCTCGGTGTCAAGATCAAGCTGGAGCCGACCGACGGCACCACGCTGACCGCCGAGCGCAAGGACAACGCGACCCATCCTCAGGCCGTGCTGGTCGGTGGCTGGATTCAGGACTATCCCGATCCCCAGAACTGGCTCAGCGTTTACTGGACCTGCGCGTCGACGTTCGCTGAGCGCGTCGGCTACTGCAACGAGAAGATCGACGAGCTCATCAAGCAGGGCGACACCACGGTTGACCCCGAGAAGCGGATCGGCTTCTACGAGCAGGCCGGCGAGATGCTGATCGAGGACGTGCCCAGCCCGTTCCTCTACAACCTGGCGGGCGTCTTCGTCGTCAACCCGAAGGTTACCGGCTACACACCCGCGGCGAGTGAGGTCGAGTGGCCCGGATCACTCGGCTCGTTGATGACGATCGACATTACGGAATAACGGTCAAGACATGAGGGATGACTGGCGGCGGGCACTCGGCCTGCCGCCCGTTGCCGTGTCTGATGATTGGGCGACCCCACCACGTTGGGTCGCACCATTCTTCGGGTCATTGTCACCCGCGAATGTGGATGCTGTTGCAGGCACAGGTAAGTGATGTTTCGCCGGCTGTGCCACCGTCATCTCGGCTGATCGTCTCAACAGCTGTCGCTCGCAAGACCCGCGGCGGTAGGGGATAGAAGGGAACGCGATGTTCGAGTTCGTGCTGCGGCGCACCCTCTGGGTGATCCCGGTCGTAATCACGGTCGCGGCGGTCACCTTCTTCCTGATGTACCGGGCGCCCGGCGGTCCGTGGGACCGCGAGAAGACGCTGCCGAAAGCGACCGTCGACTCGCTCAACCGGCGGTTCGGCCTCGACAAACCGCTCTGGTTCAACCCCGACGAGGTCCAGCAGAAGCGCGACGCCGGAGTCGACAACCCCCTGACCCTCGGCCGGGCCCTGCTGGACACCCAGTTCTTCAACTACATGGTCGGCGTCTTCCGCTTCGATCTCGGCCCCTCCTATGCCTCCAAGGGCGCCGAGACAGTGCAGGAAGTGATCGTTCATAAATTCCCGGTCTCGGCCAAGATCGGGTTGGTCGGGATCGTCTTTGCGATCGCGGTCGGGATGCCGCTCGGTGTCGTCAGCGCCCTGCGGCAGAACACCTGGCTCGACTACGCCAGCCTCTTTACCTCGACAATTGGGATCTCCGTGCCGACCTTTGTCAGCGGGCTCCTCTTGATCCTCTTCATGAGTCAGAACCTCCATATCTCACCGATTCGTGACCCGGACGAATGGCATGGTCTGGGACGCGCCTACATCATGCCGGGCATCGTGCTTGGCCTCGGGACGATGGCCTACATCGCCCGGCTGACGCGGGCCAGCATGCTCGAGGTCAAACGTCAGGACTTCGTCCGGACCGCCCGGGCTAAGGGGCTGACGAGCAACCGGGTGATCAGCCGGCACATGCTCCGCAACGCCCTGATCCCGATCATTACCGTGCTTGGACCCGCCGCCGCCGACCTGGTGACCGGCTCGATCATCATCGAGTCGATCTTTGGTGCGCCGGGGTTGGGGAAAGAGTTCGTTGAGTCGATCTCGAAGCGCGATTACTCGGTGATCATGGGTACCGCGATCTTCTACGCCGCTCTGGTCGCTCTCGCGAACGTGCTCGTCGATCTGAGCTATGGCTTTGTCGACCCGCGCATCCGCGTCCGGCGCTAGCGGAAGGGAGAGCATCGATGTCGATTCTGGCCCCCACCGCGCCAACGCTGGAAAAAGAAGTTGGACTCGGCGCCATCGTCCCGTCGAAACCCGGCCGCTCGCTCTGGACGAATGCCTGGCGGCAGTTTCGTCGCAATAAGATGGCGATGGCCGGGCTGACCGTGCTCCTGCTGCTGACCCTCGTCGCCATCTTCGCCCCCGCGATCGCGCCGCAGAACCCGGTCCAGAGCAACCTGAGAACCGCGGGCAAGTTCCGCCAGGCAGCCTGGGTCGAGGATGTGAACCCGAAGAAGAGCGGCGAGTGGGCCTATCCCCTTGGCACCGACGCCAACGGCCGCGATGTCTTCAGCCGGCTTGTCTACGGCACCCGCATCTCGCTAGTCGTCGGCTTTATCCCGATGGCGGTCATCCTCCTGATCGGCGTCCCTATCGGGGTGGCGGCGGGGTTCGCGGGGGGATGGCTCGACAATCTGCTGATGCGCTTTACCGATGTCGTCTACGCCTTTCCCGCCCTTCTCTTCTTCATCATCATGCAGATCTCGCTCGGCGACACCGCGCTCGGCCGGGCGCTCAATGGCCTCGTCCTGCTCTTCGTGACCCTCTCGATCATCAACTGGACCGGTGTTGCCCGGCTCGTACGGGGAGAGACGTTGGTCCTCAAAGAGAAAGAGTTCGTCGAGGCCGCGCGCGCCAGCGGCGCCGGCACCTGGCGCCTGATCGGTCGCCACATCCTGCCAAACGCGCTTGGTCCGATCATCGTCGCGGGCGCCTTCGTCGTACCGGGCGCGATCATCGCCGAGGCGGTGCTGACCTACCTGGGGATCGGTCTCCGGCCCGATGTCAGTCTCAATGCGCCCTTCCCCACCAGCTGGGGACAGATGATCCAGGCCGGGCAGACCGCCTATCGCAACCAGGCCTGGATCCTGATCGCTCCCAGCGTCGCCGTCGGCCTGATCACCCTCGCCTTTACCTTTATCGGTGACGGTCTTCGTGACGCCCTCGACCCCCGGGAGCAGGTCTAGAACGGGAGCCGAGCGGCGAGAGGCGCGACGCACGCGAGAGAACGGGGCGCCGACGTCCTCGTAACCATGGTCCGATCATCCAGGCTGCGCAACCGACGAATGGCACGCCATCATCGCAGCATCCGGCCGGTCTCGGTTGGCTATTCTGCATAGCGTCGGCACATCGCCCATCCACGCGCGTTACGCACCACCGCGTCCCCCGCGTCCCCCGCGTCCATCGGCACCACCAACGAGATGCCCCCGCATTCCACTGCCCGACCGAGAAAGACCCGTGCTGACTGCCCACCACTGACGCGCCACGAACCCGCCGCTTACCGTGCACGCACCGCCACGAATCGCCGCCCGTCGTGCACGAACCACCGCCCGTCCTAGGCGAAGGCCCCGTGCCCTCCCGTCGGCCAACGGCCGACCCCCGGAGCCGCCCACCCCGCTCATCGCGATCCTCGGCGCTAACCGACCAGAGGCGGTCCTCTGTGTCTGGACGGCATCGGCCCATCCCCTCATCGACCCCACGGGAACCGCCAGCCACCCGGGCACCGGCCGCACCCGACTTAGAACAGGCTGCGCTCAAGCGCCCCCGGCTGACCGCGCGGCGATCCTCGCCGCGCCCATCGTTCGGGCCGCGAGGCGCGCACGGCCATCGTCAGCCGGCCAGCCCTCACCACGCCCGCGCCAACCTGACCGACCAGCACCCCACCGGCGACGGCCGCGAAAAGGGCGATCGGGACCAGATAGCGATCGAACCCGGAGCGCATCCCCGCCACCGTAATCGCCGCCTGCGTCCCGAGCAGCACCAGCACCAGCACCTGAGGACTTCGCACCCCGCGGGAGACGGCCAGCGCCAGCAGCACCTCCGCACCGACAATCGCCAGCGGCAGATCGAGCGGCGGGACATCCCGGTTGACCCCGGCGCGCCGCAACACCCCCTCAGCGACCCGGCTCGTCGCGTCGGAATCGGCGCCAAGTGTGGCCCCGATCCGGCGCAGGGCGTCCGCCCGTGTCGGCACCGCCAGGGCCGGCCAATCCTTCCCCTGGGCGCGCATCTCCTGGGCGCGAAAGGCGAAGAGGTCGACCGTGCGACCAATCGGGTCTTGCCAGAGATAGGGATCGACCGCGACGAAGACGAGGAACGCCACCAGTGGCGCCGCGATCAACCCGACGGCGAGCGGATCCCGACGCGGACTCGTTGACCATCCACCGCGACGAACTCGGGACCTCACCGCCGGCGTCAGCAGCGCCGCGCCCAGTCCGGCGACCGGCACGGCGGTGAGGAGTGGGCTCAGCTTCGCCGCACCCCCCAGACCAAGCAGCGCACCAACCAGCAGCGCTCGCCCCCAGCTTGGCCGGGCGGCCAGGCGCGCGGCAGCCAACCCTGCCAGCGCCAGCAGCAGGCCAAGGAGCGCATCGGCGGTCGCCAGGCTGGAGATGTAGGCCTGGAACGGGTGGACCGCCAACAGGAGCGCGCCAGCGATCCCACCGGATCGGTTGGTAAGACGTGCGCCGAGAACGTACACGACCAGCGCGGTGAGCGCGCCGGCGACCGCGCTGGTTCGCCGCCCGGCCTCAAGATCGGCCGCCGATGGCATGTTGCCTGCCGCCACGTTCATGGTCCATTCCTGGAAATTGGGCCGGCAGACCCCTTCCTGGCAGGTGTAGATCCAGGAGCCGTTCGTGTCGAGGTCGCGTCCCTGAGCGATTAACCCGATCCCCGTCGCATAGGAGCCGAGCGGTGGCTGGCCCCGCGTCAGATATCCCGGTTGCCAGGTCGCGCCGAACGGATGGATGACATCGCGGAGATAGTGGGCGCGGTGGAGCCAGCGCGATTCATCAGGGTTGAACGGGGTCTCTGGAACCTGGGCCAGGTTCTGCCACAGCGCGAGGACGAAGATGGCGATGGCGATGGGCACATCGCGTCTCATGGGACAACCTCGCGTGGGTGGCGAACCGGGTCGGAGCGCGCCGACCATAATCTGTGAATCGTACTGACCGGACCGGGCCACGAGATCAACGAAGGATTAAGCAGCGGTGCGACCGCGGTCGCTGCCGGCCGTTGACGTGTGTCTGGGACACCAGCAGAGGTGAATCGCTGATTCGGGATCGAGTCAGGGCGGATCGAGGAGCCACGCGCCTATCGATCGGCGCCGTGTGGCAACGACGTATCAAGCCATCGGTCACCGGACCCTCATGGGGTGCGGTTGATTCGGCTCTATCGTGGGCTGGTCTCGGGCCGGCGCCGTCAATTCGGAGTGGACCGCACGGGAGAGGCGGAACGTTCGCGGTCGTGCCGTTCACGCCATGAATCGTCGGTGCCGCGGCGTCCTCCTCAACGTCGCCGGCAGCCGCATATACACCGGCGCTGGCGGCGCGTCCGCGCATCGGCATCGCCCATAGCCGCTTTGGCCGTGGACAGGCGCGCTCCAAAATCGCGCTTCGACTCCAGCCACCGCCCCACTCTGCCGGACCGATTCTTGCTCCCGTCCGGCTCCTCTGCGACACTCGCGGTCAGCAAAACGATCGTCTTCGCGCGACCGAAACTGATCGGCAATGACCGGCGGCACGGGCGCCGAGGAATCCGACGGCTGGCGAAAATCTGGGGACCCGGCTCCTCGTCTCCAGTTTGGCCCGCGGCCGGCTGCCGTTCTACGGGGGGTCCAGTTGCCGCACGGCCGGACGTCCGCGGCGAGCACAGGGAAAGGGAGTCGGATGTCGGAGCTGTCGGGGCTCTCATGGCGATTCATCGGTCCCTACCGCGGCGGCCGGGCGATGGCCGTGGCCGGGCACCCGACCGAACGTGGAGTCTTCTACTTTGGGTCGAGCAGCGGCGGCGTCTGGAAAACCGACAACGGCGGGTCCACCTGGCGAAACGTCTCTGATGGCTTCTTCCGGCGCGCCTCTGTTGGCGCGCTCGCCATTGCCGACGCCGATCCCAATGTGATCTACGTCGGCATGGGCGAGTGCGGCCTGCGGAGCAACGTCACCCACGGCGACGGCGTCTATCGATCGACCGACGGCGGCGCGACCTGGACCCACCTGGGACTGGCCGAGACGCAGAACATCGGCCGCGTGCGGGTCCATCCGAATGATCCCGACCTGGTCTATGTCGCCGCCTTCGGGCATCGATTCGGGCCCAACGATGAGCGAGGCATCTACCAGTCGCGGAACGGCGGTCAGCATTGGGAGCGCGTCCTCTTTCGCGGTCCGGACGTGGGCGCAATCGACCTCACGATCGACCCCGACAACCCCCGCGTCCTCTACGCCGCGATGTGGGAGGCGCGCATTTTCCCCTGGAGGCACACGACCGTCGCACCGGGCAGCGGTATCTTCAAGACGGTCGACGGCGGGGATACCTGGACCGAGCTGACCGCCAATCCTGGTCTCCCGGCAGGTTCCTTGGGGCGCATCGGGATCAGCGCCTCCCCGGCGCGCGCCGGCCGGGTCTGGGCGCTCATCGATGCGGCGGAGGGCGGCGTCTACCGCTCTGACGATGGTGGCGCGACCTGGACCTGGCTGAATGGTGACCGCAACTTTCTGGTCCGCGCCTGGTACTTCGGCCATATCGTCGCCGACCCGCGCGATCCAGACTCGGTCTTCATCGTCAATCGCAAACTCTGGCGGTCCACCGACGGTGGCCGCAGCTTTCGGCAGGTCTGCGTGCCCTACGTCGACGAGCAAGATCTCTGGGTCGACCCCCACGACACACAACGAATGATCCTCGGCAGCGATGGCGGCGCCGCGGTTTCCTACGACGGCGGCGAGTCCTGGTCATCGCTCGTCAACCAGCCCACGGCCGAGATCTACCGCGCCGCCGTCGACCGCCACTTCCCCTACCGGATCTACGGCTCACAGCAGGACAACAGCACGCTTAGCTTACCCAGCCGCTCCGATCGCGGCCCAATCTCGCAGATGGACTGGTACGACGTGGGTGGCGGCGAGAGTGGCTTCATCGCGGTTCGCGACGATAACCCCGACATCGTCTACTCCAGCGATCTGCCGGGGCTTGGTGTCACCCGCTACGACCATCGCACCCATCAGATTCAGGAGATCGGCCCGTGGACTGAGCCAGGCATTGAGGAAGGCGGCACGCTCCGCTACCGCTTCAACTGGTCAACGCCGGTCGTGCTCTCACCGCACGATCCGAACACCCTCTATGTCGCCGCCAATCACCTCTTTCGCTCCCTGAACGAGGGGAAAAGCTGGGAGATCATCAGCCCCGATCTGACGCGAAACGACCCGGACAAAATCGGTATCCCGACGCCGGGAGCCAATCCGACCGGGGAGAACGAGGGAAACCACTACTGCACCATCAGCAGCGTCGCCGAGTCGCCCCACATGCGCGGCGTGCTCTGGGCCGGCTCGGATGATGGTTTGGTCCATCTCTCGCGGGACAACGGCGCTGCCTGGCGGAACGTCACCCCACCGGGGTTGCCGGCCTGGGCGTCTACGTACGTCGAGGCATCGCCCCACGACCCTGCCACCGCTTACGTGGCGGCCACCGCGCACCCGATCGACGACTTTCATCCCTATCTCTTCAAGACCCACGATGACGGCGAGACCTGGGAGCCGATCGCGGACGGCATCCCCGATGACGAGTTCGTCCGGGTCATTCGGGAGGACCTGGAGCGGCCCGGGCTCCTCTACGCCGCCACGGAGGCAGGCGTCCACGTCTCGTTCGATGACGGCGCCTCCTGGCAGTCGCTTCAACTCAACCTGCCGATCGTGGCGGTGCACGACATGGTGGCCAAGGACGGCGATCTGGTGGTCGCCACCCATGGCCGTGGGCTCTGGATTCTGGACGATCTCTCACCGCTGCGGGAGCTTGCCACCGGTCCACCCGAGGAGACGATCCACCTCTTCCGGCCGCTCGCGGTTCACCGTATGGTCCGCCACATCTACGGTCTGCATAGTCTCACCGCGCTGTACGAGCACTTCGCCGCCCACAATCCGGCCAGTGGGGTGGTCGTCTCTTACCATCTGGCGCAACCCGCCGCCGAGGTCACCGTCTCGCTGCTGGACGGCGAGGGCAACCTCATCAACACGGTCTCCAGTCAGCGGACGACGCGCCGGACATCACCGATTGGGCCGATGACCTACCGGCTCCTCGGCGGCTCCGCGGTGCTGGAAGGGAACGTGGTCGGCGAGAACGAGCCGGGCGTCCGCTGGGGCGCCATCACGCTCGACTCAGCATCCAATGTGACGCTGCCCACGACGCACGCGGGGCTGAACCGCTTCGCCCTCCCGATCATCTACCCGGCGGCGCGCCAGGTTCCGGGTGCTGTCATCCGGGGCATCACTGCGCCGATCGTTCCGCCAGGGACGTACGCGGTCCGGGTCACCGCCGACGGCGAGAGCCGGACCCAACCCGTGGAGATCCGTCCCGACCCACGCCTGACGACCACCCCGGAGGGGTACGCGGCGCAGCTCGACCTGATGCTGCGCATCCGCGATCTGGTCTCGGAGATCCATGACGCCGTCAACCAGATCCGGGCGGTGCGGCCGCAGTTGGAAGCGTGTCTGAACGCGATGGCGGATCACCTGCCGTTTCAGCGCTCCCGCGAGACGGCCATGGCGATCCTCGGCACGCTGGCGTCGATCGAATCGTCGCTCATCCAACCAGGACTCCACGAACGGAGCGGCGAGCTCGACAGCGTTCACTTCCCGATCAAGCTGAACAACAAGCTGGAAGCGCTCGGCTACGAGGTGGCGCGCTCTGACGACGCGCCGACCGACCAGTCTGGCGCGCTCTTCGATGATCTCTCCCGCCGCGCCGAGCGGCACCTCGCCGCGTACCGGCAGGTGATCGGGCGCGATCTACCGGGGCTCAACGACCTGATGCACGAGGAACGGGTTCCCACGATCGTGCTTCGTCCGGGCGATGACACGCCAGCCTCCCCCGAGACCGTGCATCAGCCCGCATTCCGGATCCCCCAACCGGGCGACGACCGGGCAGATCCACCACCCGAGGAATGACGATCACGACGCGCGAAGGAGACCCGATGCTGCACAAAATCTCATCCGACTGGCATGCCCGGATCTGGATCGAGGGGGTCGGTGACGCGGAGCGACGCCTGGAGATCACCCCCGCGATCGCCGGCTGGCAATCTCTCTCATTTCGCACCTACACCTTCCGCGCAGGCCAGGTGATCGACGGCGAGTCGGCAACCGACGAGATGTGCATGGTCTTGCTTGCCGGCTCGATCACGATGGAGGCCGCCGGTCAGACATGGGTCTGCGATGGCCGCGCGAGTGTCTTCGAGGGGCGTCCCCACGTCATCTATCTGCCACCGGGCCACACCTACCGGATGACGGTTCACCGCGACGCCGACTGCGCCTATGGCCGCGCGCCCGCCAACGGTACCCTCCCTGCCCGGCTGATCACCCCTGAGGACGTGACGATCGAGACCCGTGGTGAGCAGAACCTCACCCACCAAGTCACGCGAATCCTCGGTCCCGGCGACGCGGAGAACCTTCTCTGCACCGAGATCATCATTCCACCGAGGAACTGGAGCACCTTTCCCCCCGATCGTCCCGATCCTGACCGTCTCGCGGACGATGTCTCCTCCGAAGCGGTCGCCTATTACCGCATGAATCCGGCAGACGGGTGGGCCCTCCAGCGCCTTTCTATCCCGGACCAGGGGCCCGACGTGGTTATCATCGCCGAGCATGGCGACGCCATGTTGATTCGCCGGGGGAGCCCGCCGGTCGTCGCCTCTCCCGGCTCCGAGGTCTACGCGCTGGACTTCCGAGTCGGATATCCGCCATCAGTCAAGGACCATTCAGTCGTTGCGCAACCGCACAACGACTGCCCACCGGGCACAGGAGCTAAAACTGTCGCTCCCCGGAAGCCTGCGACGGTTGACAGCCTTCACTCGATCAATCATCTCGTCGTTTAGGAAGGCGTCATTGGAATCGGCATTGCGCGCCATTGGTGATTGCTTGTCTCAAACACCTGCAAGAATCGAAAATGGAAGATACATAGCTCTCAACGTAGTATCGTAAAGGGATTAGGGATGATCATGAAGAGGAGCCAAGTACAAATGATGGCGGTTGGGTCAGACTGCGACAACTGCCCCGAACCTTTGAGAGATTTTCCGATCAGCGCGCTGCATTTGAAGGTACGAGATTACAAAGCGCTCAAACGCGCAGGCATTACTACAGCCGACGAGGTGTTCAGGGCTCATCGCTTGGGTGTCGAGGGCGGTGGTCCTGCGAGCGCCGTAGCCGCTGTAAAAACGCATCTTGATAATTTGATCAGTGCTTCCGGTTGTACGTCGACTCACGAGATCGACTGGCTCGACTACTGGAACCAGCACAACGTTCAGATGATCCCAACCGAAATGTGGTCGAGCGTCACGGCGGGCAAAGTGCTTCAAAACGTACCAGCGCTGGTTCGGGAGGTCATTCAGGCAGAATTCAAGGAGTCAGCAGCTGGCTCACGGGCGTGGACCGTAGTGGAACGACGTTTCGGACTTAACGGCTCAAAGACGCTCCGCCTTGATGACTTGGGAAAGGCATTTGGACTCACGCGGGAACGAGTTCGACAGATCGAGGCTGAATCGCTGATGAACCTCCGCCAAGCACTGGTAGAAGGCTCCTATGCTGGTCGACGTTATCATGTTCATCCGAAAATCCTTGGTGCACTCCAAGCCATCAATCGCCTGTTCCTTGAAACCGTCGCTCCCAATGCATTTGGCGCGGTAATCGAGAATGAATTACTCGACCGCATACAGGTCTCCTTTACGGTCGAACCGGAGCAGATGAGGCCGTCGTTGGGTCTTTTGCTCACACTGGCGGGATTTGAACGGCACGATTTCGATCACTCGGAACTTGCTCCGATCTGGAGCCGGTGTAAGACCCCGGAGTGGCAGACGCGCAAAGCCGTTATTAGGCAGATCGATGATCTGCTAACTCGGGACACTGGTTTGCCAAAGAGCGAACTCGACGTATTGGTGGATGTGAATAGAAGACGGGGAAAGAATGCCAAACTGACACTGTCTGGTCTCCAGACATTTATTGACCTATGCAGCGCCATCGAGCGTCGGGATGATGGATTAATTTGGGGTAAGTTCCATTGCCTCAAACGAACAAATCAAGTCGAGCGATTGCTCTTTGAAGCGGCGCAACCACTAGATGTCCCAGCTATAGTTCGCGACATCAATCACCGTCTCTCCAGTTTTGGGCAGAAAATACAACATCAGACCCTCCGAAACCAGATGATCGACGACGAGCGCTTTGTTCCCATTGCGCGCAGCGGGCAGTGGGCACTCAAGACATGGCCCCATGTGAACACGGGAAGCATCGTAGAACTTATGGAACAGTGTTTGGCAACCCTCAATAGACCAGCACCGGCCGATGAAATCTTTGCTTATGTCCATGGTCGGAGAGACGTTAGCGAGAAATCTATCCCCGTATATCTGAATGGCAAACCTATCTTCGCACGGGTTGACCGCACAAGGTGGGGGTTATCAACCTGGCCGGAGGCTCGCGGGGCTCAGGTGTGGAACCCTGAACAAACGGCTAGCTTCGTAGCGGACGTATTTCGAGCACATAAGACGCATGAGTTGCCGTACTCCACGATGCGTGGAGAAGTGATGAAGGCTGGACTGAACCCCGAAGACCGGACCATCGCCAAAGTCAATTTCTCCCGGAGCAGTGGCGGTACGCTGACCGGCAAGGGAGGAGCTACGAGCGATGGGACGCGGACGTGTATTCAGTCGCGAGTTCAA